>Ga0207695_10001398_pt1 | contig 40770 bp, 35 predicted proteins | sample KBSC54metaG_FD_184354 | JGI IMG/M metagenome (GOLD analysis project Ga0207695, IMG submission 184354) | Corn rhizosphere microbial communities from Kellogg Biological Station, Michigan, USA - KBS C5-4 metaG (SPAdes) (version 2) | ecosystem: Host-associated > Plants > Roots > Rhizosphere > Soil...
AAAAAACGCCTTTAAGTGAAGATGTATATAAAATATACAATATTAACAATGAGCGCCTTCAGATAGCCAACTATCAAGATGATTTGGCTATAAGAAAATTGAAAGGATCTCTATGAATCACACAATTTAAATGTTCATGTCAGTGTGTTCGGTAACTGACTGGTAATAATTGTTGAACGTTGCTTATAACGATCACCAAAGATTTCTAGCAAATCGCGACGCTGATCTCCGTCTGGTGAAACTAAGCCGTTTCTTCTGCTTCTTTTAATTTATTATTTAAATTTTGAATTTGGGGACCTAATGTTTTAGATTTCTTCGGGGCATGATTTTTCATGATTTCCTCCTCATGGCCGGTAATACACAAATTTAAATTTCAAGTGACATTGACCCCTTCATTTAATTATAACTCTATTGTTGGAAGAAACTCTTAAACAGCTATAATAAAAATAGCTTTGGGTATCAATAACTTGTAATATAAATATAATTACAGAGGTTACTTAGTTGTTATCTGATTCGTTACTTGAACAATCGAAATTTATCTTGGCCAGATTTTGCAGACGCCGCCTTGTGAACATTTTGCATTAACCTGCAAGCACTATTGGTGCCTCCAAGCCAATTGTAGAAGACAGTGGCATACTGGTTATCAGCCTTATAATCAAGGCGCTGTGGGACCTGCGTGAAAAGAAGAAAGCATGGGTTTTTCTTCCTTGCCTTTTTTTAGACTTGCTTTGGCAGCTTTGATAATTAGATTTTCTAAATTCTTTCCTTTCAAACTCTTATTGTAAAAATCTTGAAAAGATGATGATCTTGTTAAATCTTGCTTAAATATCTCTTCGACTGAAACAATCTTGGCGCTTTTATCTTTAACCGTGATTCCTTTATTGATGCAATAAGCTAGCATGGCTTTTTGTCTAACATTTAATTCTTCAGTAGACGGGATAAATCCCAACTTGAGTTCCTTTAATCGACCTTTTCGCTCTACCATTTCTTCAAAACGTTTTGTCACCTCATATAATTCATTGACAAAATTTCCTGGGACTTTCAACTTTTCAACATCTTCCGAACTGCTAATAATTTTAAATTTTACCTCTCTTTTATTATTGCTGTTACTTTCAATAATGCCGTATTTCTGAATTTGATTTTTTTCTTCAATTTGAAATTCAGGCTTATTCCCTAGAGTATCATTTAAATCTTTATGCTCCTCTAGCGAAACGAAATAGACACTGGCTCGAATCTGATCTGGGCTAAATAAAGCTTCTTCCGGCATGCTTGGCATAGATTTCAGGGCAGTGTCCTCAGGCAACTTGGATGCAGTCATTTTCGTTCTAAGCCAGCCTTTAGCTTTTTTAATCAGTTCGTTATTTTTATCCCCTCCTTTGCCTTCAAAAATGTGGACCAAGGCAACCGGCCTACCCTCTATTCGTTGACAATAATCTCCTGGCTCTATAGGAATAGGGCAGCGCTGTATTATCCTAGTGGTATCAAATTCCGCATCACCACCCAGATCTTCATCTGATTCATGTTCTATTTCAATATCATTTTCTGCTTTTTCCTCTTCCTTTTTGGCTTCTTTTTCTTGACACTCTTTTTGCTCACTTTTCACTCTTTCTTTCTCCTCTACTACCTCAGAATTTTTTTCTGCTTTTATGGCAGTTTGTTTTTTACATTCTTCCTCTTGGTATTTATTTTCAGTCTTATTTTCAATTTCAGATTCTTTCTTTGCTAAGTCTATTGCTATTGGCTTCTTTTCTTCTGTCTCAGCATTTATTTTCACTACACTTTTTTTGATTTCTTCTTTCTTTTCTTTATTTCCTATCGTCTTACGTTTTTCTACCTCTATGGTGGCTTGTTTTTTAGCTTCTTCTTCCTGGCGTTTCTTTTCCTCCACTTCTGCCCTTATTCTTGTTTCTGTTTCTGACTCCTCGGTCTCTTTTTTCTTCTCGTTCTCTCGGTTGTCCTTCTTTTCCTTTTGTTCTTCTTCCTCTATTTCAATCTCGGTTCCCTCTTCTTCTACTCTTGTCTCTGTTTCTGCCACTTTAAACTCTGCTCTTAGACCATTATGTTCTCCATTAATATAGAGTTTGCCCATCTCTTTTTTTCGCGGGACAACTTCTATAGTAATATCTTTCTTAAACTTCACCTCCTCTGGAGTTAAGTCTATCTCGTTGCGTCTAGCTAAATCGTAGAAAAACCCCCGGATATCCTTTGCCATTTTTCCAGTTTTGACTTTACTCAGATGGCTTTCTACCTTTACTAGAGTTGCCTGGTCGATAATGCAGATAAATTGCCCTTGATTTTTTAGATCATTCGTATAGTTCTTATAAGAATTATTAAATTCTTCTGGCTTGTCACTATAAGCTGTTCGTGCTTGATTTTTTAATTGTCTTATTCGAGGATCAGATCCTGGCTCATCTTCAAGTAATTGTACAAACATTGATTTTTCAGCATAGCCCTTATCGCGATTTAAGAATTTTTCATATTCTGCTTCAAGCTTTTCTATATCCGATTCATTATTCGCCATTGCTTTGAGCTTGATAATCGCTGTGTCTCGAACAATGTTTTTGCTATCGCTTGGAATGGTCTTAATGTGTTCCGGTAAAATCTTATTTTTCATATCTCGTAATGCCTTCATTTGAATGTGATTAAATTGATCTTTAACAGAATCACTCTCAAATCTATTCATAACCTTAATACAATAATCCGTGATTTCCTTAAGCACGTCCCAGCGCGAGCCTGGTGGAACAAAACTCTTGTCATTAAGGTATGTATTCAAATAATCTGTTATATTATATGGAACCAATACTGAGAAGCTTGCTCCAATAATCTTAATTCTTTCAGTAGCTGGCATATCTTTTAAAAGATCTTTAACTATTTTAGGAAAAATCATCATTAAGTACATTAATTCCATTTTAAATTTTATAATCTGCTCCTCCGAACCAAAAAAATCTTGTTCATACTCTTTCCAAAGCTTGTTGTATTCTTTTGGACTTAATTTATCTTCTGCTAGATCATTAATTTTTCCAAGTACTTCTTTAAGATTAGATATCTCCTTGGGCTGTAAATTCTGATCATTAATCTTTGTTTTTATGTTATTTAATAATTCAGAAAATATATTATATTGATCTTTTTTATTTGCTTTATCCAATCTAGCTTGATAGGCTAGTTCATAAAAAATATGATTATTTTCAACTTCTGGATGTTTTAGAATTTCATCTAGGCTAAATTTTTCTATTATACGGTCTCTACATGCAACAATTTCTTGAAATTTTATTACACCTGCCATCAAAGCTTTTTCATATAATCTCAAGAAGCAATCACAATAGTAACCCTTATCATGATCAATTTCTTCTTTTTCCGGATATTCTTCTATTCTTTTTAATCGAACCCAGGGATCTTCATAGTTAGGATCTTTGCGATCAACTGCTTTGTACATTTCCTCAAAGCACCTAGCTATCACACGAGGATCACATTTTGATGCCAGGAGACGTCCGAACAAAGGCTGACCAGGCGCAGGTATTTTTTCAGAAGAAATAAGCAAGCTGGTAACGTTTTCATTAAATTTCTTTAATTCATCATCTGGCTTATATTTGCGCAGATGTTCAATTGCTTTTATTGCTGCATCAAAAAGCTTGGGATTTTTCTCCGCGATGATATTAAAAACAGTCGGTAAGCTTTTTATATAAAATAATTTTTCATTAGTAATTAGAAATGCTGATAGCATTTCTACATCATCTTCTTTCAATTTTTCTTCAAGCGCCCGTAGTATATCTGCAAGAGATGTGGAAGATTTTTCTTCTTTTTTTGATAATGTAACGTATGCTTCGTTAATGATTTTAAATATTTCTTCCGCTACTTTTTGAGTATGCTCAAATTCCGCGCCTTTATGCTCTCCCGGGTAACCAGCCATGGATTTATCATGGCCCCATTTCACAATAATTTTATTATATGCTTTTTTAATATTTGAGTCGGATGTATCATGAGCAACTCCTAGAATTGCCCGAGCTCCTCCTATAGATTTTTGTTGTAATTCTGTTAATTTTTCTTCTAAATTTTGTTTGAATCTTTCTTTTGTCATATTCCCCTGTTCCAGGGGAGGAGTTGTTTGGGTATGATTAGTAAGTAGTTTCTCAATATTTAGTTTATGATTGATCCGATCAAGTAAATGTTGCTTGGTTTGATTGTAGCTATATACAACTTCATCAATAATTTTAGCAGCGGAGGGGAGAATACTTTTAAGTTCTACGGCATTACCTATTATTAACTCTTTGTCAAGAAAAATATCTTTTTCAAGTATTTCTCTAGCCTCATATAGTTCATCTTTTTCTAAATCAAAAAAATACTTCAGCATACTATGCATATTACCCACAGAGTCTATAAGAGCAGCAATTTTAAAATCACGGATTGAACTATTAAGTGGATGGAGAGGTCCTACTCTCTTCGCTATTTCGTATAATTTAACCTCTAGTTGTTTTAAATCAGATTCACTTTTTGAAAGTGAGTATGATATAGATGAGACAAATTCACTCTTTAGGTTATTATTGATCTGATCAAGTAGATATTTTTTGGTTTGTTCGTAGCTATCCACAATTTCATCAATAATATTAGCAGCAGAGGGGAGACTACTCTTAAGTTTTGCGGTATCCTTACTTACCTTTCTTTCAAGGCTTAGATTTTTTTCAAGCATTTCTCTAACCTCATGGAGCTGATCTTTTCCTAAATCAGATAAATACTTCAACATCTTATGCATATTTTCCACATATTCTATAAGAAGATTGATTTTAAGCTCATGGATTGAATCACTAAGTGGATGGAGAGGCCCTATTTCCTTCGTTATTTCGTATAGTTTAACCTTTAGTTGTCTTAAGTCGGACTCATTTTTCTCAAGTGAATATGGCATTATCATGAACTCTTCTAGAGATATAATTAAAGTATAGCCCTCTTATAGCAATATCAAATATCTATATAATTCAATTAGATACCTTTATGTTTTACAGATGTGGCTAGGTTCAGTCATAATCTATGCTGTCGTTTGAAATCATTTAAAAAATTAGTCCCCAAACTAAGCCAGCTGCAAGAAAGATACTTTAATATATCTCCAAGCCCTCAAGTTGAGCAGATTTAAATATTTCATTTAACCAAACGCTTAAATTTATCATTATTTCGAATTATCTTATTTTCTGTGTCCATACTTAAAAAAATGGTTGTTTCCTTCAGGAGAAAGCTGTGGCAAACTAAGGATGACTTTAACCGGCTTATTCACCTAATCTTAATCCGGTTGAGCGAGTATGGAAGCTTATGCATGAAAGTGTTAGATACAATAGTATTACGATAAGTTTTCTGAGTTCACCGATGCGACATTGAGTTTTTTTAAGAGCATCGGCAGAAAGAAAAAAGTTTTACGTGAAAGAATTACTGATAATTTTCAAATCCAGCATTCACCCCTGTTCGCATTTTGAAGTGTAATGGGTATATAAAGGTTGTGAATTTTTAAATATACTCATTTAAAAAATGATTCTTTCCTTGATACAATCAACAAATAAAAAAAGCATCATTTTCGAACATAATAATATGTCCAATAACTCGACTATCATTCAACGAAAAAGAAATCATTTTTCTTATGCCCTATCTAAGGATTTTTTCCCACACAAGGTGGACTTCTCGAGAAGGAGATACATGGAGTGCAAGCTCTAACTTTGATGTTAATGTTACGCCGAGGCCGCGGGCCTATCGTCTGTTTGATTTTTTTGCTCATGTTTGGAAACCTTTATCTTCCACTTTATCTGATCCTGGATGGGGTGTTTCGTTTTCATTAGCAAGAGGGGGACGTCATTCATCTCGGGCGATTCTATACTGTCGTGCTACGTATGCCGGGTATCCAGACTCAGATTTGGCGACTTTTCGCCGCCTATTCGAAGTAAGAAAAGAGGATCTTGCTAAAAAGTTAGCCTTGATAACAAAAAATTCACTTGCAAGGCAAGAGCATCAAAACCAGAGTACAGTAGTGGCGAATTCAAATAAAGTAGCCGCATAACGTACACATTAAGAGAGCGATTCAAATTATATCTCTGATTGATCGTTATTAATCAGCTGAAAACAGCTGGTAGATACACCAAACCATATTGATAAACAGCGAACATGCTCTAAATAATCTCAAAAACTAAGTCTGTTAAAGTGAAATTATCCCCTGTTGGGAGCGCGAAAAAATGTCCGGATCTGTAGCTTTAAACTTCTCTATGCACTTTACTTATTTCTCGAAGTAAAAATGGAACTTTTTTAGTTACTAACGGCGTGCTGAGTTGCCCGCTCTCCGGAGAATAAATCTCTGCTTGAATAACGCGACATTCATTGTCATTTATGTGTTCATTACTTTTAAATAGCGGAATAATAATTGTGAGATATAAAAAAAGATTTTCACGCGCCCTGGCATCTTTAGTAGACTTGTCATATAAATCAAACATTGTTGAGATTATAGCTTCTTGTTTAGTCGAGTCATAAATAACATTCCCAAAAATAGTTGAACTACTCTTTTTTTGAAACTGTTTAAATAAATCAGGATTGAACTCGATACAACAATTACCATATTTAGAACTGCAGATGATGGATTTTCTAAGGCAAAGAGACAATGTGTAATAAACAATTTTTTTGCTAATAAATTGCTCAAAAGTATCTATCTGGTTTTTTAATTCCTTATGTTTATTTAAGCGGTCCATGATTAATCGAGCAGCAACTTGTAATTCTTGGTTTGTAGGGTCCTTCTCATTTAAGAAAATATGTGAATTCAGTCTTAGGTAGCCAGCTCTGCATATTTCGCTATAATTTTGATCACTCGTGTAATGATAAATAGGTTGGTCTGGAGTCGTAAACTCGCTTTCTATGGTAGATTTCAGGTTTTCCTCAAGCATTATGGGGCTCCGATTTTCACTCGATACGTCCTAACTAAATATTAACATATTGGGCCATTACATAGCCAAATTTGGGGGGTTTGAGAAGCTCCTCCAAACTACCTGATCATAATTTAATTAAATCTAAGATTGATTTGGTTTGCATGCCATCCAGAAAATTTAACTCCCTATCTTTTGAAGCATTGATACCACATTAGTAGTATCTGCTTTTTCCTGTTGTTCAGACAAAGATTGCAGCAGATCTCTGAATAAACCATCCAATGTTCCAGGCATTATTAAAAAATTAGTATTGAATTGTTGCTATTTAGTTTCTGTTTCTATTTCCTTTGTACGCCCAAGAATTTCATCTTTAAGGCATATGCTTTATAAAGAAAAATCGTTGACTAATAAAAATCTACACAAGCCCCGCCAGTTAAGTACAAGCGACTTTATTTCGCAACCATTTTTAATGAGAGATTGAATACTACCAGCCAATAAATCTTGATCTTTAAACGAATTATACACAAATTATTTCCACTATTGGTTCACTTGGCGGGTAAGAACAGTTGGCAATTGCAGCCACCAAAAGTTATTGTTATGATTCTTTAAAGCGTCTTTGTGAATTGAAGAATTAGATAAGGAAATAAAAATGCAACAACATCGTATAGGTAAAAATGGTCCTCTAGTATCTGCTATTGGGCTTGGGTGTATGGGTATGTCGATGGGGTATGGATCACACAATGACGATGAGTCTACTAAGACACTACTTCGGGCAATTGACTTGGGTATAACATTAATTGATACAGCAGATATGTACGGCTGGGGGCATAACGAAGAGCTCATTGGTAAGGCGATAAAATCACAACGCAATAAAATAATATTAGCTACAAAGATGGGATTTGCGAGAAGAAGTAAAGGCAATGTTTTAGATTACTGTCTTGATGGATCACCCACCTATGTCAAAGAAGCATGTGATGCTAGCTTGAAACGATTGGGAGTCGAAACGATTGACTTATACTATTTGCATCGTGTTGATCCTAACACACCTATTGAAGATTCCATTGGTGCAATGGCTGACTTAGTGAAAGCAGGTAAAATTCGCTATATTGGTATTTCTGAAGTTAAGCCTGATACAATCCGACGTGCTGCATCAATTCACCCTATTAGTGCGGTACAAACTGAATATTCATTATGGGAACGATATCCTGAAAAGGAAATTATACCTACTTGTGAAGAGCTGGGCATTGGTTTTGTCGCTTATAGTCCTTTAGGTAGGGGGTTTTTAACCGGAACAGTAAAAAACATTGCAGAATTATCATCAGACGATTTTAGGCAAATTTTACCGCGTTTTCAGGGAGGTAATTTTATAGAAAATCAGAAGCTAATTGATGGCTTGAGTCAAATCGCCAAACAAAAGAAATGTAGCATGGCACAACTGGTTATTGCGTGGATTTTGACGCAAAATGGAAATATTATTCCGATTCCTGGAACAAAAAGAACTAAATATCTTGAAGAAAACATTGCTGCAATGAATTTACAATTGAGTCAGGAAGATCTAAATAAACTTAATGAGTTATTTCCTGTAAATATTGCTAAAGGTAATAAATACCCAGATGAATTTGAATGTGAAGCTTAAATATGAAGCTAAAACATTTTGCCTTTAATGTGTTTCTTATGGGAGTAGTAACGCCTATCCCGGTTTATGCTGTATTAAACCGATTTTAGAAAACTAGCCACCGTTAAATAAACCTTCGTTTTTGAGACTATGAGAATATTAACTCGCGTTGAATCTGAAAAGAGGAATCAATGAGCATAGGTAGCCTTAAACCCTGATTCCATACCTCGATGAAAATATAAGTGCCCCAGTAGTTTATTGCCATCAACTTCAACCCAGCCTCGACCAAATATTTCATCCATTTCATCATTGCCATAAAAAGTAAACTCAGCTCTGCCAGAATTTTTATTTGGTTTGCAGTCAATTTCTGCGTCGATGCATAGAAAATGAAATTCTCCACCGCCTTTGTTATCAAACTCAATGAACCACCCAGGCTTGACAGGCCATTGATCCATGTCTGTGATTTTCCATCTTCCTTTTAAAGATTTCAGAAATATTGTTGCTATTTAGTAGCAACTCCATTTAGGTGAAGGCATTTCGCCATCTGATTTTTGGATTGTCAAACTTTATTTTTTTAGGATCGAATTTTTCTGGATCATATTTTCCACCCACCCATGTTAATAGTTCTTTGCGTTCTCTATGCCTTGGAGTATTTATGATTGATATAAAATTTTCATATCCAACTATGCCACCGACGTCCTCAGGCGGGCAAGCACGTTCACCTGCTAAGCAGACAGGATATTTATCAAACTGCTTCTCATGCTCTCCTTCGAATTCAATGAGATGTTCCCAGCTATCACCAAAATCATAAAGATACCGCATTTTTCGATTTTTTTCTGATCTCAGATAATGTTCTACCTTTGTCTCCCAACCCTCTAACACGGGATGAACCTCGTCAAATCCTTCATCATCTGGAATTCCGATAAATTCTTTTTCCTCTGTAGCCGGATTGACGGCTGTAAATTCATGGAGGTGAGAATCCATCCAGCCCATGGCATCTTGAATTGCTACATGCAAATCCCAAAATGTGCATAATTTTGAAATTTGAATGCGCCGCCAGATAAGTGGATGGATTTCTTGTAAGGTAATTTTAAATTGAAGCACAGATTGTTTTGGCATTTTTCACTCCAACTAATTTACTACCTTCAATAGGCAGCATTTTTTAAATTTATTTCCACTATTGCATGGACAAGGATCATTCCTTCCTGTTTTTTCACCAAGTGAATTTAAAGTGAGCTTTTTCATTGCGATCTTTTTTATCTCTTTTTCCCGCATTTTTTCTTTGAACATCATATAATGTTTTTGTATTCTTCTAGCGTAATTTTCATCATGCTTGATAATATCTTTGAATAGGGTTAAAAATCCCTTTTTTAAAGGATCTTTGGTTGGTGGATCAAAGGTAACACCTCTCATAGGCTTATAAAGTGTATGGCTCTTCCCCCACCATGTTTTATAGTATTCTTCTGACTCCCATCCATAATTTAAAATTGCCCATGTTTTTGTGGGCTTTACAGAAATGACATTTAAAGAATAGCTAATTCTCGCAATTTCATATTTAATTTTGCTCATCTGGCGGTTTCCTTACCTATGAGTTTTATAACCAATCAATCCACAGCCTTACCCACAGAAACTGCGGATAAGTTAAGATCGCTCACCATGTCTTTCTATCTTTTCCTTTTTATGACTACTATGAAATATATTATCCTGTGATTGATTAGAACGAATAAACTTAATTTCTAAATGGCAATTCACCGCATGTGCATATTTACGCAAGGTCTCTATTGTTGGTGAATGTCTAAGTTTTCCACCAGCAGTTTCAAGGCGACCTACTACTGAAGTGGTCGTTTTCATTGCCTTAGCAACATCTCGCTGAGTTTTCCCAGATTTTTGACGAGCGCTTAACATTTCTTCAAGTAATTGGAATTCTTCCTCTAAGGCGTCATATTGTTTCTTTACGCCAGATTTGCTTAAAGCTATTTTCTTTAACTGTTCATGTGTTCGTCTAGGCATTGTTTTTTACCTCCTGCATTCGCTTTCTAGCTAACTTTAATTCTTTGTTTGGTATCTTTTGAGTTTTCTTTATAAAGCTATGCAACATGTGAATTCTCTTACCTACTTTTGTACAATAAAAAATCCGCGCTATGCCCTCTTTTGCCTTTACTCTTAATTCAAACAGGCCTTTTCCTAGAGCCTCTGCATGCGGCATCCCAAGATCAGCGCCGTAGATTTCCATTAATTCCGTTAACCTGATATAACGAGCCAATAGGCCGTCAGGAAGCCCTAATATCTCTTCTTCCAAGTCACTGTTGTAATATATTATTTCCCATTTCATAGGGTAATTATAGCATATATGCTATAAATAGCAACTTAGAAATAAAAGCGATCTACACCCCATGTGTGAGTAGACCCACCGGAACAATCCGGTGGGTCTACTCACACATGGGGTGATTAAGCCTTGCAAGGTTTGGATGTCATCATGATGTTTCATAAAAGTAGCTCGTAAATCGTTAAGGATAATATAATAGCCAGCATAGGAGAAGGGGTGTATACATTTGACCAGCAGTTCGCGCTGAAAGGGGAGCCTAGATTAGAAAATGAGTTCCGCAGCACATCCCTGTGCTATCCCGCGTTTCATCCATGACGCTAGTCGCTCATTTTCTAATCTAGGCTCCCCTTTCAGCGCGAACTGCTGACATTTGACAAGAACATGTCACTGCTTAACAGTCGGCAAAGCTAATTTAGACTCTTCTTGCCCTAATTGTGCACCTGCCGCCTTAAGTAATTCTATAATTTTCTTTTGAATCTGAGTATTACCTTTGGCTTTTTGTGCCAAATCCAGGGCCGTGCTTCCGTCTGAAGAAGCTTCATTGATTTGAATATTAATTCTATCCTTATATTTTAATAACACAATTACCCCAGGAAGATTCAAGTCGTTACAGACTTTTTTCAAGAGCAAAGAATATTGACCTTTTCGAAGCAAGATCAAGTAATCAGGTTTATCTTTAAAAATTTTATTCCCCTTGCGCAATAAAACTTGGTAGGGAGTCGTTTTCCATCTAAAAAATCCTTGTAAGGTTAGGGCAGCTGGACTCATGGCAGCCTCCCGTTTCTTCTTAAGCTCAGCTCCTTCCGCTGTCCAGGACTGATCAGCTAAGACACCAACCTTAGCTTGAGTGGATATTTGTAAAGAAGCGCTATTGGTAATTCGTATACGATCTATAATAGGATCATAAAAAGTAATACTACTTTTTCGAAATAGATCTAAGTATGGATTCCAATGACCATCATGCATGGAAATCTCTGCATGTGCCACCTCAACCCCTTTGGGGAACAATTGCTGGTATAGGTCATGGTAATTGCCGGGACCTGACATATGAGTGACAGATAATTGATACAAAAATTTTGCGGCTTTTTTAAGCTCTTCTTGTGACACCCCAGCAAGATATTTCCTAAAATCAAAAACGGAGGCTTTTTCTGGATGTTGCCGGTGAAATTCTTCCATTATACTGCTTATATGAAGATCTTTTAGCTTTTCTAATTTCTGATCGAGACGTAAGAATGATGTATGCGTAAATGGCGCTTTATATTTTTGAATAACCCTTCTCTGGACATTTCGAACCGCTTGCAAAGCTTCTTTTGATAATTTGGTCTCATCTTTTTCCTCACATGAAAAAGCAACAAAATCAGAATTAGGCGAAAGCGCCATCCCTCACGAACCATCACCATCTCAGCATTTAATAGTACCGGCGCTCTTACAGAAACAAATTCAACCCCAAGACTGGCCAAAGCAACTTGAACATCAAAATCACTATAAATACCATACCTTTCAATAACAGGAACCAATAAACGTGTACAATCAGACACTGCGGCAAGATTCCCAAATTGATTGGCTTGCGCCCGTCGCAGCTCCTCTTGTCCAATAGCATAGAGCTCTTTATCTTCTTCTGCCTCTAAAAGAGGAGGAAGATCCTTATCAAAATCGATTGGTATAATATCGTATTGAGAACAAAACCGCTGTAATTGGGTTTTGGCTCCGTCATTTAAACTGCTTGAGCTGTAAATAAAGTAAAATTCAATCTTTGTTTTTTCTATTTTTTGATTTGCCTTGCGCATGCGTACCAAACGCAGCTGATTCTCAAAACCTAAAAATTCGCGCGGATCAGCACTCACCCAGATTTTATAATATTTCAATAAATTAAAAAGATATTTATCTTGAAAACCCTTAGGATTCTTTTGATTAGTACGAAACATGAGGTATGCTCTGAAGTATAATTTACCAATTATTCTATTATAACATTAATTAGAAAGCCAATTATTCTTTCTCGTTAAAAATCTGATAGCTAGTTTATAATTCAAGGTTTGACAATCGTGAATCCTTATCTCTTCTTTACCCGTATAAATTAAATACTGCGCGGGAGATCGTCCCTCAGTGGCTGCGGCAATCTAGCTTTTAAACTACTGCGTAACTCTCAGACATACAATTAATCAAATGAAAACAGCTGGTGATACGCCAAACCGTATTGATAAACAGCGAACATGCTCTAAAGTCAATTGCCGTTCACCATTCAAGATCTTAGAAACTAAAGATTGACTCCCTATTTCTGGTAGATCTCCCTGCTCTAAGCCATGCTGCTCCATCAAAAACTTAAGCATTTCAACAGGTGTCAATTTCTTTAAAGGATAATGTTTGTCTTCATATAACTGAATATTGCTAGCTATCAAATGAAGAAGGCTAGTTACACGAGCATCACGATGATGGCGTGACCAATCCATAAGTTCATCGACAAAACTTAATAATTTCTTATATTGGGCTTCATTGCAAGGGACATGAGCATAGGGCTCAATATGCCCCCAATGATTAACTGTTTGCCGTATAGCTCTCATATTTTTCCCCTTCTTAAAGAATCTTCATTTTTCTTCATACTATATTCTGCATGAGTCCAAATCCGTTTTACATTAACTACGCTAGCGCTATAATCAATTTCTGCTATTAACCGGTATTTATTGCCGCTAATATCAAAAATAGTATAACGATAAGCAACATAATCTACGCTCGGAAATGTTTTCTTGAGCTCATTAAAACCTTTATAATCTGTTAATTCAACAACTTTATCCCAAGCCGATAAAGATTTACGGCTATGTGGATGCTGCCGACTAAACTCAATAATTATTGTTCTTCCAATGATAATCATGGAATGATGATATGACAAAATGTCATAAATAGCAAGGGGATAATTTCACTTTAACAGACTTAGTTTTTGAGATTATTTATTAACTCAGAATTTTTTAAAAGATTAAAATCTTAAGACAAACTCGCATCTAATACCTGCCGCATTTCTTTGAGCTGCCCCTCTAATACAGATTTTTCCTGCGCTATCACCCATTTCTGATTGAGAAGAATCTTATTTTCTTCTTCTATCTTCTGGAATTGCCCCTGTAGTGATTTTATTTGTTCTTCAAGTAGCTGTAGCTTCACTTGGCTATCTATAACTTGAATATCCTTAGTCTTTAGCTCTGTTTGGCTATATTCATAAGATTTAACATAGTGATCTTTATGTTTTTCTAGCTCAGTAATCTGAGCACCGAGCTCTTTAACCAGAGATGTAGCAGAGTGATGAGCTTCCTGTTCAAAAGAGCACTTTTCTTGTAATTGCTGATTTTCTTGTTTTAGGAAGATCATTTTCTCCCTTATGATAGCACCTTCATCTTTTAGCGCTTTTAGCTCTATCTGAAAACCCTGAATCTGCCTTTCATATTGCTGCTGATCCAATAGACGCTGCTCTCGTGCAGACTCCCGGAAATGCTCTAAGTTAACTTGGGTTTGTTTGTGTAGGCGATGAAGTTCTTGGATCCGCTCATGCTTTTCAGCGAGCTCTTTTTTATTCGTTTCAAGGGTAGCAGTTAAATTTAAAATTTCATCCCGCTGTTGTGCTAAAGCTTCATCGGAGGTATTTTTAACTTGGATTAATTGGCTTTTTTCTTCTACCCACTGATTATGCAGCTGCTGCCACTTCTGATTGTTGGTCTTATATTTTTGCGCTTCTTCCTGAATTTCTTTAAATCTTTGCTGGTAGTCTGCTTCCATCTGAGTACAGCGTTCTTCAGCCAACTGCCTAAGGCGGTCCCATAAGCCATTTATCATCGCTACCGCTTCATGAGGTAAGGATGAATGAAAAGCCATATCAATTTTAGACCCCTGTAACTTACGCCATACCCTTAAGTAATTAGAAATAGTTGAATTACTGCCTGTTTGAAGCTTTTGGCGGATGAGCTCGATTGTGGGTGATATTCCTTGCCCTAACATCTCGTTTGCTGCTTGAAAGACTTCTTCCTGGGTTATTCCTGGTCGGGCCATGCTGGAGTTCCTTATATTTATTTAATTCTCCATTGAAGTGCAAAATAGTATTTATAATTATTTAATAATATATTACATTTAATGTAATTACAATACGTTACTGTTTATTTTATTTTCTTTTAGACTAATTTATAACTATCGATAATAAGATTTATCGATAGTAATGATTGTAATGGACATGTTAAGTATCATATTATTAAGGTCTAAGCCTACAGAACAATGATTTTAAAAAGGGAAGAAGAAATGTCAGTTGAGATTAAGCCATCCGCTAGTAATATTGAGTTACGTATTGAAGAAACCCATTCCGTATCTTCCTTGATCACTAATCCCTATATTACGGCCGCAACTAGTAACAATACCCGTAAAGCTTATATCAGTGATGTGCGGCATTTTGAAAGATGGGGTGGAAAATTGCCAGCATCACCTGAGACTATTGCCCATTATTTGCAATATTATGCTCCCAAGCTTAATTCTAGAACCATCGCTCGAAGATTGACTGCTATCAAACAATGGCATCACTACCAAGGATTATCTGATCCTACCCAGCATCCAGCGATATCAAAAATAATGAAAGGCATACATCGTCTTCATGGAAAACCCAAACAAAAAGCTCATCCTTTGGGTATGGATGAGTTAGTGATGTTAGTTAAATATCTTGCTCAACAAGGTTCTTTATCTGCTATGAGAGACAATGCACTCATCCAGGTGGGCTTTTTAGGGGCTTTTAGGCGATCTGAGCTGGTACAAATTGAGGTAGAGCACTTAAATTGGAAAGCGGAGGGGCTTGAGATTTTGATCCCAGGATCTAAAACAGATCAAACCCATCAAGGAGAATATTGTGCACTTCCCTACGGTCAAGGTCTCCTTTGTCCGGTGACAGCACTTAAAGCATGGTTAGAAGTCAGTAAAATCAAAAATGGTGCTATTTTTAGGATGATTAAGAAAGGAGAAAAGATTCAATTCAAAGCATTAACGCCCTTATCAGTAAATTTGATTCTTAAAAAAAATGCCGCCGCTTGTGGGTTAAATGCTATTGAAAAATTAAGTGGTCATAGCTTTAGGAGAGGAATGGCGAGTAATGCTGGCCGATTAGGAGCGAATCTCATCACTATCATGAAACAAGGAAGATGGAAAAATACTTCTACAATGATTGAATATATCGAGGCTGGTGAAAGATTTAAAGAAAATGCAGCTTTGAAAATATTGCAGGCTGCCAAAGAATAAAATTTAATCTCAGGTAGAAATAGGCTGTATAGAGGGGATTCTCATAACCCCCATGGGGTACAGAAAAACGGTATTGAGCGGTATTATTAATAGAAAATTAATAAGTAAAGTGGAGGTTTTATCTGTGAGCATAGTAAGGCTGGCAAGTCCTAATTTTCTCGATGCAACATTTGATATTGAATATAAGATATATCATCTGTCCTTAAGAAGGGGGAGAAAAGAAACTCCAATCTAGAATGAAGAAGAGATCAGAAGTTTATTTTTAAATGATGAACTTCCTGAAAGAATAGAAGGGAAAAAATGCGTACATTTCTTTAGTCACCATGTTTTGGCTGATGAGGCCGGATTAACCTCATCTAAATTGAATAAGAGCTTTTTAGGCTTATTAGATTATGCAGATGGCTTTCAAGATGCTAATCATGTGTTATATTTTCTCATCAAGATGAAGTCACATCATGAAAATGATTCTCAAAAATATGTTTTTTATAATTTTTTAGATTTTCTGCTATTTCTTGAAAAATATAATAATCTAGTTGTACCCCAAGAAATGTTAGTAGATGGGATGACGGTTGATACCATTAAAAAAGCGTATAGAGAACTTTTAAAAATTACTAGCGTACTTGAGGAATCGATGCGTGAGGTTGCAAGAAAAACAGAGATTGTTCAATGCCTTAAGAATGCATTGGGTGGTGTAACTAAACCAAAATATGAAAGACTGAAAGATTTTTCTAAAATTCTTTTATCTCCTGAAACGGCTGCTTTAGATCAGCATCATGACCAAGGGTGGAGACGGTTTGTTCGCCAGGCTTTAAATATTCTTTTTGCTCTAAGTGAAACTGAAGATATGAGAATAGACCAAACTTTCCAAAGTTATCTATAGGATAGTTAATAACTTAGATTAAGCACTTTTGGGGCTTGCTCCACAGAGCCCCTGTTTCATTACTATTACAAGTTGGCGCCATAATTACATTATAACTATTGAATCAAGATCTAACGATGCGGTATTATGTAGTTTCTCTGAAAAACCGCATTCTTTAAAGAAATGAGGTAATATAATGCTTTCTGGAGAAGAAGTTAAAATAACTAAAGATTATTTTGCTGATAAAATTGCTTATCAATTCAAACATGAAAGATTATTAATACAAGCACTCACGCGACCTTCAGCTATTGGTGTTTGTTTACCACAAGATTCACAGGATTTTGAGGCGCTGGAGTTTATCGGTGATAGGGTTTTAAATTTAGCTATTGCTGAACAATTATATCAAATAAATCCTAGATCTACTCCCAGTGAATTAAGTCATAATTATATTGCCTTAACAAGAAATTCTGATGATAGTAAACAAAACGGTGGTCCCTTATACCGTGTTGCAAAAGAATTAAATATTGAGCCATTTATTATAAAATCACCTCAAGAAAATTTAGCAAAATATGGTAAAAAAGGAAAAAAACTAGATACGCATCGCAAAACTAAGGAAGGGATTTTAGCTGACCATGTGGAAGCTCTGATTGGCGCTCTGTATTTAGACTGTGATCAAGATATGAAAGTTATTAATCAATTTGTGCGGAAATTTTGGTCGCAACTAGGTTTAAATGAAGACGGCTTATCAGAAAGTAGCTTTGGTAAGTCTACTAATATTCTCACTGATTTACCTAATGACTTTCGCCAAATACGGCAAAATAAGATTTTACTTTCAGCTGCTAAGTTAGGTAATTGGCAGAATGCAGAATTAGCTATTACTGGTGGTGCTAATCCTTCTGCCGTCGATGATGCACATTTAACCGCCTTACATTATTTTGCTGGCTGGGGAAATTTAAAAGCTATTGCTAGTTTATTAGAAATGCATGTTGACATTGATGCCTTAGATCAAAATGGTTGGACCCCCATCATGCATGCTGCTAATTCTGGGAAGCTTCAGGCTTTTGAATTATTAGCTAATGATGGAGCAAACGTGGACGTAGATGTTACTCCTAAGGAAGGAGATGTTATTACTACTTTATCTTTAGCAGCGGTTAATGCTCATAGTGCTATAGTTAAAAAGATTTTATTTGAATACCAGCACCTATTCAGTGCCAAGCAAATTAATTCAGCTTATCAGCAAGCTGAAAAAAATAATCAAAAAGTAATTCAAGCTTTGATTTTCAAAGCTAATAAGCAACATAAGAAAAATTTATTATTATTTGACACAATTACTGCATGGCTAGTAGATAATAATGAAATTACCTGGACAGCTATTAAAAGCTTAATTATGCAAGGTGCTGATGTAAGAGCTAGAAATGCAGAGCAGCAAACTATCTTCCATTTAATAGCTGATTCCCCTTTGCGTTTTATGATAATTAATTATATTTTTCTCAAGCGGCCTGTGTTAAATAGATTAGATTTAAGCGGTGTACCTTCTACACTTTTTGTACCTTCTAGCACATCATTTCTGCAATTTGAATATGCTCAATTTAGTGATAAATGGACAGGTTTAAGTCTAAGGTATGCCAACTTAATAAGCCTTTCTCTTTATAGCATTAAGCTATTTGAGAAAGTAGATTTTTCGTATAGCACTTTAACTGAGGTTGAATTTCACCCTGAAGCTAAATTTATTGATTGTACCTTTACTGGGGTAACAAAAAACAGTACTAAAATTAACACTTATAATATGGATTTGAATACATATCGGACATTCGCTACCCAAGGTAAATTACTAACCCATGAAAATGTCGATACTAGCTCTAGCAGCAAAATAACTGATCTAGAGCTGGTTGAGAAAAAAAATCCAAAAAATTCTTTTTTAATGTTAAATAATTCTAAAATGGGCCCTATATACAATGCATCTGGTTCAGCTGCATTAATAGATCAATTAGGCATTAGAAGTAACGCTGCTTCTTTCGATACAGATAATAATGCTAATGAATTAAGTCTAAATTCTACTGATATGGCTATTTCTTCTGTAGCATCATCGGCAACAGCAGGAGCACGGCCTGAGAAAAAATCAAATGAGATAGTTATTTCAGAAGAAATGAATGAGGCCAAAGCAAACACTCTTAAAAGCGACTTAATTTCTTTCGGTATTAATAGAGGAGTAATAGGACTTGCACGGACAGAGAGCCATCCTCCATTATATCAGGTGGTAGTGGATAGTCGTAACCCAAACGATATAGCTATTGCAAAAGAGCATGGTTTAAAAGAGCAGTCTAATCTCTCAGTAGCACTATCATCATCGTTTAGCTCTGCAACGACCCAATCTGAAGAAAATAATAGCACGCTTACCAAAAATTACGGCCGGTAAATTTTCTTACTGACCCTTGTGATTCGGAGCGTGCCAGGGGATTTGAGACAAATTTCTTGTAGAGATTGTTAGTAAAATTATCCTGCCATACGTCCCTCCCTTTGTCTAGAATTTATTTTCACTGTCTGCGGCGGATTAATATAAACCACATCAGGAAGTTGCTTTAATTCAGGTGCTTTGTTACCAAAACGAACTGGATTTCTATTGTAGGCTTGCATCAACGTCAAATGCCTCTTTTTTAAAATCTCTTCTGCTTGTCCGTAATGAACAGATTTCGGAGTTAGCCATGCAATGCTGGAATGGTAATGCTCGTTGTTATACCAAAGAAAAAATTTCTTACAAAACCTCTCTGCTTCTTGAAACCCTCCATGAAACTTACCAGGAAAATCAGGCCGACATTTAAGCGTTTTAAACTGTGACTCCGAGAAGGGGTTGTCATTACTCATATAAGGCCGATTATGGGTTTTATTGATGCCTAAATGCTCTAATAGCTGTGCAACGGAGTGAGACGTCATGCTTGGACCATTGTCTGCGTGTAGAGTCAGCTGATTCGGCTGAATCCCTTGCTTTAAAGCAGTTTGCTGTATCAATCGACGAGCAAAACTTTTCGACTCAACGTCAGCAATTAGCCAACCCACAACATACCTGCTAAAAATATCGAGGATGACATACAAATAATAGTACGTTAATCTTTGCGGGCTAAGTAGCTTGGTAATGTCCCAGCTCCAGACTTCATTAGATTGGGTAGCTATGAGTTTCGGCTTGATCGCATCACGATGGCCTCGCTGTATTCGTCTTTCTACTGTTTCACCTTGTTCTGCTAATATGCGGTACATGGTACGAGGGGAGCAAAGGTATTCCCCTTCATCAATTAATGCATGATAAGCCTCATAAGGAGTTTTATCGACAAAGCGCTCACTGTGCAGTATGTTCAGCACCTTAAGCTTTTCATCGTCACCTAGCGAGTTTTTAGGCTGTTTCACGATTGTCTTGATATTACCAGCCTTCTTCTGCATTTCTCGCCTGTAATACGAGGCTCTTGGCATAGACAAGGCACCACATAAGGCATCTATCGCAATTCCGTTTTCTTGGTGAACCTGCGTGATTGTTTTCATCAGTTCTCCTCGCTGTTCTCGTAGGGGAGAACATGCCCCCCAAGAAACTCTGAGACTTTTTTTTGGAGGTCGATGATTGCTTCCGCTTGAGCTAATTTCTTTTTTAATTGCTCATTCTCGCGCCTTAGATGATCAACCCTTACTTTATTTTTGGTTTTTCCACGGCTGCAGCCATCTTCCAGTTTCCCTTGATTGCGCTGCCGCTTCCAATCCGCCACCCGGGCATAATATAACCCCTCCCGCTTTAATAACGCACCTCGCTCAGATGAGCTTTGGCAGGCATCATAGGCAGCCAGGATCTTCTGTTTATAAGCCAGACTATAAGAACGGCGTGGGGCGTAGGTTCTCTTGGGTTTAACTTGGGGATCTATTGGGGACTCTGTCGACAGTTTAACTGTGCTTAATTCGCTCTCTGCTACTGCATTAACATTCTTGATATTTGAACGCATGACACTGATTTCCTTACCGACCCCCATAGTATTTCATTTTTCCTAAATTTTGTCTCACTCCCCCTGGCACAGGGCTACTAGATCGGGGTCACTTCACTTTTACGATGCAATTTGATTGCAGAAAATATAAAATACTACAGAACCTCATGAGGTATAAATATGTATGAACAGAAAGATGTACGAAAAAGCTACCTTTATGATGAAGTACAAATATTAATGGTTTGGAATGCTCATGTTCGAAAAGAATTAAATTGTCATTTCTTTTGTGGGCAAGTTCATCAAGCAACTGATGGTTTTGTTGATACACTACTACATTTTGGTCAAAATAACATATCATTAGACGGAAGGGGCGCAGGTATCGTTGTATCTGTAAATAAGAGATTATATAAAACACCTAATAACCAATCCGTTACTGTTTGTGGATATGTTAATTATAGACAAAATCTTCATGGCAATGTAGATGATATCACTGTTAATTTAGAAAAAGCATTAAACCAAATAGTCAAATGGAACAACACCTATCCCACCGATCAGATTACCTCTCATCTGATTATTTTTCCCTATCAAAGCAGCCCTAACCATTGGACATTAGGAAAATTAGAGCTTACTCATTTTAATTCATTAAACGCATCAATAACGATTTACGATCCTTTTGGTGGTGGTCATTTATCAAGTGATACTAGTGTTTTTGCAAAAGTTGAAAATGTTATTAAACAGGTTTTTGCACAAACAGCGGCTCGATTAATTCAGACTAATAATGATAAACATTCAAGACAACAATTTGACAGTACTTCTTGTGGTGCAATTACAGCGGAAAATGGTAAATATTTTATAGGCCAAAACCCGAGTAGTTTTCCCATGATATACCATGATGCAACCGAATTAAGAAGATCGCATCTTAACCAAGTTAATGTAGAACATTTTTGTAACCGCCAATGGTCAAAACAGTGTGGCGAGAATGAAACAAAAGGTGATATCTCATTTAAAGACGAAGATCAGAAAATCAAAGAAATTAAGGAACATATCGACAAAACTTTGTCTAAAGAGGAAGCAACCAAAGTAAAAATGATGTTTAATACATTGTATAACTTAAACAAAGAAGCCATTAACAATTCTGATTTTATACAACATCTTGAAAGATTAAGTGAAAAAGAAAGAAATAATGCTGACCTTAGTGAAGTAGATAAAAAACACATAGCAAAATTTTTTCCAGACCGAAAATATACAAAAAACAGGATTAATACATTACTTGTTAATCCATATAGATTAGTATTTGATGCAATTAAAGATTGGTTTTTGCAACAAAAAATAAAAGGGCTACAATATGGCGATTTATTTGACAAAGAAGGAAAGTTTAAAAGCGGCACTAGATCTTTTTTAGATAAACTGGGCGAAATATTTAGTAACAGTCGTGAATCAAAAAATGAGAAGGAGCTAAAAAATGTAGATAAAAATAAACTAAAATTGCTATCGTACTATGCATTCTCTATTTTATTTATAGAATGTGGTTGTCACTCGATTCACAAACTTCAATATGAAGAATCGCAAAAAAAATTTACCATAATTGCCCAAAATGAGCATAACATTATTCAATTAAGAGAAAAAATTATTCATGAACTAAAAGATACTAATACAGGACTAGGTAGTTTTATAAAAGATCATGAAAATTATCAAAAAACGGTAGATGCTTTAGATAAAAGCACTATTAGCAGAAATAACAATCAATGCACTTATTCAATTAATCAAGATATTTTTGATATACTTATAAGAGCGATTGATGAATATGATAAATTAAATAAAAATAATAGTAAACCTGCTAACTCCACTCAAACGGGGTCAGCAGGCGCACACTTCGAAGAAAAAATTCAGGCTTACTTTTTTATTCTAATGATCACTAATAGCGTTGCTCCAGTTATTGCAAGCAATGATTACTCATGGCTTTGCTTACAAGCTGGTCCACAAGGATTCAAAACTGATGATTTAGTATTATGTTTTAATGAAGGCACTCCTATCGAAAGAAAATTATTATGCCAAGTGAAAAGACGGCTAGATAATGATTTTGAAAAGGCGCTCACTTTAGCATGGGAAGATTTTACTGGAAAAATTTTTAATGCTAACAAAGATCATATTGCTTTTGCCACAACTCCTTTTTTAGAATTAACTCATTTTAAAAGAGTCGTAGAACTAGCTAAATTTTCTCCATCTACCGCGCATTTTTTCAATTCACTAGTTGATGATACACTCACTAATTCTTATAAAAAAATCGAAGAAATTATTTGTAAAATAGAAAGCAAGAGCAAACATGATCCAGAAATAAATCAAAGAATATTTGAATTTATTAAGGTACTTTCATTTATTGAATTCACCTACGATACGACAATGAATCTTGATGAAGCACATATATTAACATTAATTCAAAAATATATTAATTGCAATACCCAGAGAGCAAAATTAATATGGTCCAGCATTTATATGACTATAGGTAAGTATAATGAAAATGGCGGTAAAATATTAAAAGGTAAAATTCCTCAAGAAATAAAAGAATTGTTTAGTGAATCAATAATTGATTATTGGCAAAATGATATTTTTCCTACTGTTGGTGATTATTTTATTGGACGTAAAGCAGAAATTCAGCAGATTGAAGAAAAACTATTCACTACCGAAATGAAAGCTAATATTACAACTAAAAGAAAACTTTTAGCATTACGAGGAGATGGTGGAGTTGGAAAGACTTTTCTTGCATTACAAGCTATATATAAAAATAAGGCCCAAGCCGATCATATAAAATATTGCCTCTTTTTCAATGCAGAAAAAATTGAAGAATTAGAACAACAATATGCTGATTTAGCAAAAGAAATAGGAATTCCTGTAGAACATTTACATTCTTCTAGCAGTATTAATAAGAAAATTACTCATTGGCTACAGAACAATACTGGCTGGATCATTTTATATGATAATGCAAAAAATAAAAGGCAACTTGGATCATTCTTGCCTAGTCATGGCGGTTACATTATTGTTACTACTCGAAGTAAATCTTTTACTCCCAATGAAATACTCATTGGAAAGATGTTAGAAGAAGATGCTATTCTGCTGTTAGAAACTGAAATTAATAAAGAAGTGGAAACAAGCCGTCAAGAATTAACTAATTTAGCAAATAAACTTGACCGTATACCTTTAGCGTTGACTCAGGCTGCAAGATATATCGGAAAGCATAAAGTAGATATTAATGAATATATTAGTCGATATGATAAAACTCGCGATGAAATTCTTCGGTATTCAGGATTAGAAGATCGTGATCCATCTCATATCTGCGTGTTTTCAACTTGGGATATTAGTATTGAAGAAATAAGGAAAATCCCTCATGCTGAAGATATTTTAATAATTTGCTCATATCTTTCTTCAACCCAAATACCAAGAGAACTGCTTTCAGCATTTATTACACAAAGTAAATCAAATACCTTAGCTCCAGGGCAAATACCCAATATGCTAATTGATTCTTTTACACCTGAAAATATTTCTTCTGAGTCGCTATTAGCTGAACTTGAAAATTATTCAATGATACGTCAGCATCAAGGCAATGTGAGTATTCATCGAATTTTGCAAGATGTTATTATCACCAAACAGAAATTGGATAAAAAAGATCTCATATGGCGAACTAACATTATTGCGATATTAGCGGAGCAGTTTAAGTATGACAGAGATGTTCAAGTGCAACTTGATTATGCAAAAAAATTAATTCCCCATGTCGACAAATTATTAGATACAACTAATGATATAGTTACCAATGAATCTGCTAATTTATTGCATCATTCTGGTGTTTATTATTTAGATATTAGAGGCAAACCAGAGCGTGCTCTAATTTATTTAGAAAGAGCATTCAAAATATTTTCACAACTAGATAAAAATAAAAGCAAATCAGCATTACATCGACAACTTCATAAATGCTATTTACAATTAGGAAAAATGAATCAAGCAGAGGAGCATTTGGTAGAAGCTCTCCCTGAGAATGAAGAAGATTACACAGTGAATGATTGTTGCGATCGTGCAAATTTTCTTTTATCTCTAAAACCTACAATAAATTATCCAAAAATAGAAGGAAGTGGCACAGCTACCATCGAAGATAAAGATTCAATACAAACCAATCAAATCTTAGCGAAAAGATATTTTGATCTAGCATTAAAAAAAGCTAAAAATGCTTATGATGCAAAGCAAAACGACCGTACCCTATTTAAACAACAGGCCATGGTTCTTCATTATTTAGGCAATTATCACCTAAAGCTGCGCCAATATGACATGGCATTAAATTATTATAATGATTCTATAAAAATTAAAGAACTTCATTATAATGCTCTGCACTTTGAAATTGGCAGAACGTTGCACCAAATTGGCTGCTGCTATTTTCTATTAAAAGATTATGCCAATGCTAGTAAAAATTTAAGGCAAGCGTATGAAATAAGAAAAAATCATTATGATGGAAAGGAACTACTCTCTACGATAAAGTATTTATCGAGCTCACTGATTAGACAAGATAATTTTGATGAATCTAAAAAATACTTAGACTTGCGATTGTCATTTGAACAAAAATTAATGTTGTCAGTAGATACAACATTCTACTTACTTGCACAGGTGTCTTTAAAACTAGGTTGTCGAACTGAAGCTTCAGAATATCTTGATAAATGTAAACGAAAGTCAAGAAATATTGCATCGTTAAGATCAATATTAACCTCTGCAAATATTGACGATCTTATTCCTTTTGAAAAAATTGACCTGGATGATTTAGACGATATAGATCATGCTATGATGAATGATATACCACCTGCTATAGAAGATAATGAAGCTGTTCAATCAAACTCTACGTCTTTTCTTGCTCATCATGTTACTCTGAAACATGAAGATAGACCGAAAGTTGATGATAGTATGGATTTAGGTGAAACAGATGAGACACCAAATAGCACAGAAAATGATGAGCAAGCGATGCAACTACTCACGGCATTTCCATTTAATTCTACCCTTAATAATAGGGCTCCTTCAAATGACAACAGCTTAGACTCTATGGCACAAGTAGAAGGTCAACCTAAAGCTAAGAAACAAAAAATTACTGCATCTTCACCATCTACTGGTTCTTTAGAGTCAAAAGATAATAGTAGCTTTAAAAATAGCCACGCTCTCAATCAATTTGGTAAATTTTCACAAACAAAACTCACCTTTGTAAAGGCTGTTGGCGACAAGCGAAAAGCTTCTGATGAAGATATTTCTGCTGATGAAAATACTACATCAGAAAATAATCCTAATAAACGCCGGAAATAATTGGCTGATTTGAACACGATTTAATAAACCAAGAGTCATTCTTTTTCTTCTTCTTTTCTAGGAGAGAGCTATACCTTAGAATTGTCATCAATTGAAAAAATTAATCTTTGCTTTTCTTCTATTGCTATCACATTGCGCAAGTCTTGTACATGTGCTTGGTAAATTGAGGATACTCCCACCACTCACTCAAATTTATTAATCTTGCCTTAAGGCGCTTTAATTTTACTTTAAGAATATCCCTATAAAATAGCAAACATATTAAGTTAATAAGAAATGAAACAATATGAATGCTATCCAGCTTAACATTTCACCTTTTACCAAAGGTGCTAGAAAAGCAGCACTGGAGCAAGCTATTTCGCCCCTACAGAAAAATAAAAAAAATTCAGCTTTGCTCGAAAAGCTAAATCAGCTCTTGGCATTTAACCGCAAGCAAAATGTAGAAGAAAATAAGGAAGAAGAAAAAGCTATAGAAAGCCTTCGTCACTATCTGCGTGAGAAAATACCATCCGCACTTCACGATCAAGCTTTTCAATTACAATTGATGCTGGCCAGGCATTGGCCAGTGAATAATATCGATAAAGAAACTCGTCAACCTTTGGATCCTATTTCACTAGAATTTATCAACAACATAAATGAAGCTGTACCGCTAAGCTCAGGGCATTTAATTTTAAAAACTTCCCTGAACCAATATTATGCACAAAGACAGGCTTACACTTCTCGAAGTCCGCGTCATCCCGTCATTAGCGGTACTCAATTAAGTCAAAGAGAAATTGATTACCTTATTAGGCAAGGCATAAACCTTGTTCCTCCAGAAAATCAAGCCACAGCAGCACCTAATCCTCCGCCTCAGCGTAACAGCTTTCAAGAACAACTCAACGAGCAACGCCATGAGCAGCTCTTTGAGCGAATCAATGAGCTGCGCAATGAGCACCTCAACGAACAGCGTTTTGACCAGGAACATCCTTTTCTTACTGGCTCTCTATCAAGACGCTACGAGTATAATCGTGAAGTACCCAACTCAGCGACCAATAATAATTTTATTGCTTTTATGTCCGATTTGGGGGCAAAAATAGGAGCCTTATTTTTAATGCTCTTACTAAACATCCCCAGATGCTTCATTTATTTTGCCCCACCCACAATAGAGTTAATCTTACTTTCGATAATGTTTACCTCTGGAATAATTAATGGAATTATTGCATACCGAGATAAAGGTTTCTGGCGTCCCTTTCTCATAGGTATCATAGCCTCATGGATTCTTATTTATATAAGCCTGATTGGTCCTAATATCATTGCCGCCTTAGGAGCAGCCTCGATGATTTCCACAGTCACTGCTGCCAGTGTAAACTCAGTTTTGTCGTATATCCTTCCAGTATTCCCAGCCTTACCCTTACTCTATGGCATAGCCAGAGAATTTATCCATCCCAAATCCTTAAATCTGCTTTTTTGCAAGATATTTCTTGTGGCTGTACATTCTCCCATTATTGCTTTTGGCACGCTCTTCGGTGAAACTGCTCGTTTACTTTCTCAAGCGACTTATGCCATCTGCGAAATCTTCAGTTCAGAGCGTTTTCAGCGCGCTCACCCAAACCATGCGCCTCAAACCGAGGATTATTCCGAACCTTATATTAGAAATGAACTCAGCGCCAATGCACAGATTTATCACAGCCTAGGTATTGAGTACCTAGCTTCACCTCTCTTGAATATGAATGAAAATTCGGTCAATGTGCATTTATATTCAAGGCCAGCCATCAACCTAACACCATCCATACCTCTGTTGGCGCGAAATATGGCGAACGAAGAGAGAGAAGAAAGTCTAAGACAGGTTCCATCTCCTTATTAATTTTTACAGCAATTCATCGTGTTGCATAAATAAACCTTCAAGATCCAAATCTCAAGGCTAGAAGATTAGCTTTTAACACATAGTATAATCACACAAATCTACCGAAAGGACAGTAGCAAGCGATGCTACCATATCAGAATAAGATCCCTAAATCACCGATCGCTTATCCCGCTCCCGCCAATAAAAAAGACTAATCATTAATAACATCAGTGAGAATAAAATACTTGTACCATTGGCTCACTTGGTGTGTAAGAACTGTTGGGATTGGAGCCACCAAAAATTATTGTCATGATTTTTAAAAACGTCCTTCGAAGCCACTCTCAGTGCGTATGCTATGGGGCTATTTGGTTTAAATTCGACGCAACTGCACTCTGATTTTGTTGCTCCTGACTTGCCAGCGAATTTTGCGCTATCAAAGCTAGCTGTCTAGCAAAATCTTCTCTTCTTATTTCAAATAGGCGGCGAAAGGTTATAAAATCGCACAGTACGAGAAGAAGGAAATCTCGCGCTACCCACGCATGGCCTTCCCGGACCTTTCCGCCAACTATACGATGCGCGGCATACGATGCGCGGCATACGATGCACGAAGCGGTACATCGCGCCCTGCGCCTCTTACTAATGAAAAAGAAAAACCCCATCCAGGATCAGATAAAGTAAAAGATAAAGATCTCCAAATGTTATCAATATAATCAAACAGACGACAATTTGCAGGTCTCGGTGTAATATTAACATCAAAGCTCGAGCTTACACCCCATGTGTTGTGTTCTTCTCGGGAAAGCTCTTTCAGCATATGTACCGGTAACATCCTTTTCTGTACCGTGCCTAATTTAAACAATTCTTCATCTAATTTTTCATCCATTATTTCATTATGCTGCCAACGTTGGTATTGTCTTTCATATTCAGTATATGCTTCAAACAAGGGTTCTAAGTCAATATGGGTTGTTTGTTCTTGCATTTGCTTTATATATCGTTTGACATATTCTTGCTCCAAATCAGGATTGGCCTCTCTTCTTATTCTTTTATAAAATATTTTCCACATGTAGGTGTCGTATAATTTAAAAGCACATTTCAAAGGACTAGTGCATTCATGGCTTCCATTGCGAAATTTATAATTAACATGTCCAAACATCAAAGCAGGATCATTAGCTATTATTTTTTCCACTTGTTCATAATCAGCATGCTCAACCGAGTTGAGCAACTGAGTCAGCTTGTTACCCACTATAAACCGTCGTAATTGTGAATAATTATTCGCTTCGACTTTTTTCTCTTCGGCAACAATGGCTAAAGTAGGTGTTGTTTGTATAGCTGAAGATATTGGGTATTCGCCAGCAGACTCTTTAGATTCTTTTAATTTTTTCTCTAATTCTTCTCGTGGATAAAGCAGATGACCAAGCACCTGATTATTACTGGCAAAGTCTCTAGGATGCAGGAAAGTTCTTATATTAGAAAGTATATCCCATGGTAACTTCCTGTATGGAAAAGTCCGCCCAGGAATAAATCTTTTGGTCTCATTAGTAACAGGAGAAGAAGCAAGTATGCCTAACTTTATACCAACCCAACGCAAGGCTGCTATAATTTTGCGAATAAGCCATTGTGCTGCAGATTTAATTTTTTGCCAGAACATCGTATATCTTCCTCGTTTTTAATTACCAGCATTCTATCAAATTTTTTATTAAAAATCGCCAAGTCCAGTTTTCAATTAACCCGAAAGAAGCAAACAATACACCGATCTCCTGGAATGATTATCATTCTGAATTTTGCAATTCCTCTTCAAGCAAGTCTCAGTATCGTAGTAATTATTGCTTAATTAAAGTATAAAATTGACACAGTTTAACCCTTCAAACAACCGTGATATTTCTATATTATACAAGATAGTTAGGTCAGATCTTTGCTTCATGCATCCCCCATAGCACTTTGGAGACTTTGGGGGATGCATGAAGCAAAGATCTGACCTAACTTCTAACTTGCCAGGCATGCGATACTTCCAGTAAATTCCTTTCCAACATCATTCTCAAACAAAAGCCCGAGCTATAATTTCTACTTCCGATGCTTTAAGCTATTATGGCTATGATGTCCATACGCATGTTTTCCACCCTTGCCTTCTTCTTCAATGGCATGAAAACTTTCCGCAAGTGTCCGAACATTTGTATTGCCTATATCCTTATTTCTTATCTCACTCGCTATTCTTTTAATGTTTTGTTCCTTCTTTGCCGCAGCCTCACGCTGTTTTAATTCAGTATGTTTTTGCTTCTGTTTTTCTTTTTGCAAGGCTCGTTCTATACGAGGTATCTCATGATTATACATCCCATAAGATACACCCATTAAATCAGTAGAGGCCTCACTAGTCTTCTTTGAGTCTGGGGAAATTATTTCATTAATGATTTCTTGTAACCGATCTAGGGTATACATATTAATATATTTACTTTCAATTGAAATAGACACATCTTGTGCAGTATGCCCATTTCTTGCTACAAACTTATAAGTATGATCATTTACCTCACGTTGGAAACGCAAATCAAAAACTTCAGCATGAGTGTAGGCTTCAGAAATCTTTCCAGGAATTATAATGCAGCCATGTAATTTTTTTTCTAATCGTATAAGTACAGGGCGCAAGCCATCACAATAAGTTGAATGATTTTCAACTAAACGTGAATCATCGTCATCAGATTCAGATCTTGCCTTTTCTTCAACATCCTTCATCGCCGCATCTTTTGCTTCTCTGATAGCGGTTGCAGCCGCATAAGGGGAAGCTGATGATTGTAGCCGAGGAGATAAGCGCTCCATAATAAGAGCTTGACTAGAAAGATTTGCAGCGCTGCTTACTGTCACAACAGGTTCTATACCTGGGGATACTGTTTCAGTATCTTTTTCTTCCGTGCTCTCTACATGAGTCGTTACTGCTGAATTCGATTTTTGTTGTTTTTTCTTTTGTTGCTTTTGTTTGCGCTTTTCTTTATTACTGAGAGGAGTAGAAGCAGGTGATTTTTCTTCGCTCTCCTTTTTGTGGAGTTCTGCAAGTTGCCGCTTTTCCGCCAAACGTTTTGCATCTGCTTTTTGTATACGTTCCTCACGGTTTTGTTGTCTTTGAGCTCGGGTGGTCGTCATAAGCTAACCTCTTAAGAAAATCAAATAAATTATTTAGATAAATCTAGCATGATATTACACAACTGCCAAACTATGGCTGCATGAATTATATACAAGTTAACCTATTTTTTTAATTTTTATACTTTGATCGTCAGGCTGACTGTTTACACAAAACTATTTATAAGCTCCAACGGTAATTTTAGTCATCACATTTAAAACGACCTTAAACGTTGCCTCCTTGGAATAACAGCTCCTTGACCCCTATGTTGATTTAAAACAAGTGGAGAGTGAAGGCCATTTATCAATAAGGCATTCAGGTTCACTCGCTGCAAACGCTGCCTTCTTTGAATTCGATCTTCGATAGCATTTATTGATGGCAAAAGCACATTTAGAAATAGAGAAGCATAACGAGTCATAAACTCTAAAGGTGGTATATTCATAGTTTCAAACAAGTCTATTCCATGATGTATAAAATTCCTCAAGGCTTTAAACTCTTCAACCTTAGGCAATTGACTTGCATTAACTTCATTAGACAATCGTAAGACAACAGTCAATTTTTGTATCCTGGCTAGATGATAAAAACACCCTTCAACAATGGCGGGGTTTCTAGCTAAGTTTAAGTAAAATTGGCATCTTTGGCCGAAGTCAATAATATGTTGGATTAGATTGAATATAGTATGGATATCATTTGTGTTAATGATGCTTCTTTCCCCACGTCCAACGCCATGTAAGCCATTTATCTTCAAACACAAGGGAATATGTAATTCGGCACAGTAAGCTCTAATATGCTGTGCTGCTGTGTTAATATTCGGGCTAAGTAATGACAAGGTATTAAACAAACTATTGATTCGTTCAGTGCCCGATATAGCTGTGATGTCCTCTGGAAATTCTGAATTTAAGATAAGGCTACCAGGCAATAAAAGCGCATTACTTATTTGCTGCATTTCATGTCGAATTAAGTTAATCATCCGTAATGGATCAAAAAGATGCAAATGAGTTCGACGGAGTTTTTTATAAGTATCTTGTGAATAGTTTAGTAAGTTGTAAAAACCTCTGATATTTGTATGAAGTCCTGCCATTCTTCTTGCAATTTTAGCTTGCTCACGCTCATCAGGATTTTCTTGATTTCGATGAAAATTCTGTTCAATCTGGTGGATACGGACTAAAGTGATCTTAGCCCGATTTTGTAGACACCACCCTACGATCATTTTACATTAGCCCTCAAACACCGTTGGCGCCATTAGGCCAATTGCAGAATGTCGTCGAACTCGGTTGTAGTAGCCTTCAATATACTGAAAAATACTTTGCTTTGCCATTTCTCTTGTACTGTATCTCACGGAATAAATCAATTCCGTCTTCAGACTATGAAAAAAACTCTCGGCAACACTATTGTCCCAGCAGTTACCCTTGCGACTCATGCTACAAATAAAACCATATTGTTTAAGCATTTTTTGAAAATCATGCGCACAATACTGAGACCCCCTATCTGAATGAAATAAAACTCCTCGCGGGAATCCTCGTCGCCATAAAGCCATCATTAAAGCATCACAGACAAGCTGTTTAGTCATAGTGGATTGAATTGACCACCCAATGACTGCTCTTGAATAAAGATCAATAACCACTGCTAAATACATCCAGCCTTCATCTGTCCAAACATAACTCAAATCGCTTACCCATTTCTGATTTGGGCCTGAAGCCGAAAAATCTCGATTAAGCAAATTGGGAGCTACAGGCAAATTATGCTTGGAGTCCGTCGTTACCTTGAACTTCTTCTTGGCCTTGGCTTTTATTCCTAGATGCCTCATCCTACGTCTAACGCGATTTATACTGCATATTTCTCCTCCCCCTTGTTGCAACTCACTGGCTATACGTGGAGAGCCGTAACGGCCTTTATGCGCCTCAAATATAGAGATAATCTTTTTATCTAAAACTTCATTAGCCTGCTCACGCTTGCTTGGCTTTCGCTTAAGCCAGGCATAGTAACCACTTCTTTCTATTGAAAACATATTACTCATCCTTTTAATACTAAAATTAGACCCATTTTCTTTGATGAAGCCGTACTTTACTTCTGGTGTTGAGCAAAGTACGCGCTGGCCTTTTTTAGTATCTCTCTTTCCTCCTTAGCTATTGCTAGCTCCTTGTGTAAACGTCTATTTTCTTCGATTAATGCAGCTATATTAGGTTCATTAGTGCTTTGGTTATTGGGTAATAATGATTTTTTGCCTTTTAACCGTTGAATCCACCCATGTAAGGTTCCAATAGGTATGCCAAGATCTTCGGCTGCCTTAGCTATCGATGGTAATTTCAGGGCTAGGTTAACTGATTCTTCTATGAATTCCTTCGTGTATTTTTTTCTCTGTCTTGCCATTTCACACCTTCTTCTTTGTTAAGTCTTGCTAGTTTAAACAATTTGGTGTCTTATATGGACTCGCCCCTATTGTAAAGAATAATTTCTTGTTAAATATGAAGCGGTAAAGATTGCGGTCATATATCCGGCATCTCAGTGTATAGCTGGTGCCTTAATGAAATTCGCGCGTCTTCTCCTTATCTATTGATCGGTTTTAATAACCAAGACACCAATCAGGTTTTGAAAACGCTGGTCTTACCTGTTCATCATTAACGTGATCTTATTCCTCGCAATTCCGCTGAGCGATTATAAAAAAATATATCTATTGTCACTAAGCTACTTTTCGATAAGTTTCACCACTCAACAAGAGTGCCATGGCAATCCTCGCATTCTTGTTTGCTAAAGCTACCGTAGCACGATTCATCCCACGCTCATTGACCAGGCGCTGTATCCAGCGACTACGCCCATCTTTTTTATGCTGTGAGCGCATGACAACAGATCGTGCTCCATGAATTAACATGCGGCGAGTAAATTCATCTCCGCGTTTACTAATCCCGAGTAATTTTTCGGTGTCGCCACTGGAATGCTGCTTAGGTACTAACCCAATAAATGCTGCAAAATGCCTACCATTTTTAAAACTAGAACCATTGCCCGCAGCTGTTACCACTGCAGCTGCACAAATCAGGCCGATCCCTTCAATTTCCATAAGGCGCTTACAACGCTCATCTACCTTAGTGAGCTCTTTTAAAGCATTCTCATAAGCTTTTATATTTTTATCGATCGATGCTATTAACTTATATTGTGTTTCAACTAATTCTCTCATTGGCATGCTTAGTTCATTTTGTGCTTCACGATCGTATAATGCTGGCAATTCTTTACGAAACCGGCTAGCACCTTGAGAAACAATAATACCGTACTCAGACAGTAATCCACGAAGCTGATTAATAGTTTTTGTTCGCATATTGACATAGCTCTCTCTAACCTTAAGAATACTCTGGATATCCTGTTGTTCTATTGTTTTGGGTGTTACAAATCGCATTTGAGGTCTACCCGCTGCCTCGACGATTGCCTCAGAGTCTCGATAATCATTTTTATTGCCACGCACATAAGGTTTAACGTATTGGGGTGAAATAAGTTTTACTTCATGGTTTAGTTTTCTAAATTCTCGAGCCCAATAGTTTGCACTACCGCATGCTTCCATTACAATCGTACAGGTGGGTTGTTGTCTTATTTCTCTCAGCAATTTTTCTCTGGTTATTCGTTTTCTTCCCACAATTTTACCTTGTTTATTTGAATAGGCTAATTGAAAAACATTTTTTGCAATATCAATACCAATTAATGTAATATCCATTTTGGACTCCCTCTTTAAGTAGTTTAAGCGATCCACTAGGATCACTTTGGCGCATATCAGTATGACGCCGTTTTAAGAAAGAGGCGAGTCCATTTCATCTATTGAAACGGGGCAATATCAACACTCCATTTAGTAGAAAAAATATATGTCTTGTAGATAACTCAAAAGAGCATACTGATGGCGCTACAGCAAATGGATTTCAAGCTATTTTGGTTGAAAATAGTTTGGATTATTTAACAAAAATACAGGATTTTCTAAGTCAATTACCTCTTTATAATAACGAAACTAACATTGAAATGCTGACAATTCATAATACACCCGAAGGATACGCGGATCAGCAAATATCCAGAAAGGTAAAAATGTAATTTTTGCTTTTTCACTTTTCACTAGATGAATAACTCTAGTAGCCGATTACCATGAGGCGAAGTCGAGAAGATTAAGCTTCCGCTTGCAAATTCGCGATCAGCTAGAAGTCCCTTAATTCCAGTACTTCCGAATGTTTCTACAAATTGATTAATCAATTTTTTTTCTTTCCCCAATACCAGTTTGTTCTATCAATAACCAAATAAAATTGCTGATCAGGATGAACATATAATTTAAAAATCCATCTCGCTATTTGCACAAAATCAATTGTAAAAAATGCAAAGAATCGTTGAAGCCGCCGATAGTTTGATTCGATTTTTGCTTTTCCACCAAAAGCTAAAGCGATTTCCTGTAAATTGACTGTTTTTACCGCAAGTAGACCTAACAACATTCGAACGAAGCATGCAATTCTTGCCTTGTTCAAACCTAAATATCCATTTAAACTCTGTGTCAAACTGCTAGTATCTTTCATGGTAGCTCCTTGATCCTTGAGAAGATCAAGTATTCTACTGAAAGTGCTGCGGTTTTTTTTATTTATTTCATAGGCTTAGAATTTTTTGCCGTGTGCAGAGCGTTACATTACAATAGCTAAAAGTGTTAAGAAAACATTAAGCATGGGTGATTATAATACAATACAAAAATATAGCCGTAGAATATAACCAATTATAGGTAATACATTTATTTTTCAAGAGATCCTGTACTATGCTTAGCAACCTTCTTAGTGAACTAGTTGAAATTATCAGCCAATTTGATGCGTGTGATGGGCATATTTTTGATGAATACGCATCAAGAGACGTGTGGGTTTTTTATCCCCAGGTAGCACTGCAAAAAGTCCAGTCGCAATCACAGGCGGCGGCTGAAAGCAACGCGAAATATCTAACAATTATTTCCAACTATAAGAAAATAAAATTTTATAAATACCTGTATAGTTCTTATTATTTTATTGCCATTCAATTACCTGATAAAACAATCAAAGCATATTTTTCGTATTCAAAACAATTAAATTTAAAGCTAAAACAAATTTTACACGATATAAATAATGAGTGTGTGGGGATAGTTGTCGATAAATTTATTCCTATCCTGTCAGGAGGTGATATCGTGGTTCACCAGTCTGGTTGGGATAGTGATCAAAATGGCATTCAACATTATACGCCGTTTATAACCAGTATATATCAGCATATTAGAGTGACTGTAAAAAATAGCCTGTTGCAATTGCTACAAAATGAGCAACCAAAAAAGATTTTAATCATAGACATAGGCTGTGGAAGAGGCGAATTATTACATTTGCTGGCCAGGGAAATAGATGAAAAAATTACCCAAGGCCATTATAGGGATATTGAATCTGTCAGTTTACTTGGAATCGACTCCCAGCAATCTAGCATCGATCATGCAGCGCGCTCACTACCTGATCATGTCATTATTAATAAAAATAAAATCAATATGGAATTTAACTGTACTCATTATAATGAATGGGATGTGTCGCAGTATAAGGAGCCTTGTTGGAGTGGCTATGAACTTTGGGTAGCGAGCACTGGAGGGTTGAATGTCAGAGTGGTTACTTTGCAGTCGGCTTTACAACTGCTCAAACAACTAAGCATGTTAGCAGTTAGGCATTTTATCTTATCTGGCATCACACTGCCATTAGTCAATAAAACCATCGCGCGCCACATGGGCGTTTATAGTTATAAAAAATACACTTATAGAGCTACAGCAGAGAATGGAGAAAAATACGATTTTCAGCTGGTTTGTCTCGCGAGAGATATGAGCGTCACCCTTCAGACTGAACAAACAACAATGGCCAGCTATGAAACACTTGTATCCTACAGCATCAAAAAAGAGCTGACTTTATTTGGCCACCATGCAGCGAAAATAAATTCTGCAGTAAAGGCAAATGTAGCAATATTAGCGCGTACCATCCGCAATCAACCTAATTATGTTGCAGTGAACGATATATATCCACCGATGCCAGGCTACTTCACGATGGCTCTACAAGGTACTTACTCTCTTGAAAAGATAAATAACCAGTTGTGTCTTGTTTTTTTTACGTGGGATAGTATAGCTGCTTTAAACTCGGCTCCATTGTTAGAGGCAAGATCAGCAGGGATGACTTTTTCATCCGATATACAGCATCCAAACTATATTTATAATAACGGTGGGGTGAATGCTAGCAGGCTATTTAATGTTGCTTATCAAGAAATCGAACTGATGATAGAAGTTTATCCAGGTGCTATTTGCAAAGTTTATTATCACAAAACTTTTCTAGGGTTATTACCACGGGAAGCCAAATTTGAAAACCCTGTTAATCCATCTTCCGCCCATAAGACTCAATGTCTTACTGAAGAGGGTGCGCAAACGATGATAAATAATCTTTGCGATCTCATATCCATGAAATTTAAAAAGCGTAGTTTCGAAGGCGGCTATGGCTTTTGGAAATCGAAAAACGACAAAAAAAGGCTTTTACCAGCACCGGCTGAATGTCTGAAAAAGTCATTGGATGGTTATTTGAGTAATTTTTGTTTTTACATCACAGCAGCACAAGAAAAATATTTTACAAATGCGATCCAAGACTGGCGCTGTACTATGGCAATAAATAGCGGCTCCCAAAGTAGCAAAGCAAAATGGATTGAAACAGCAAATAAAATTATTGATGAAGTTAAAAGTGATGGAATGAGAACGCCAATTCTCGACGAGAAAACAAGGCTTATCTTTTGGATTTCTGATCAAGAAAGAAAAGATTTGCAGTTCAATCTAAAAGTATATTCGTTAGATTTTCAAACGGATGCCAATATTGTTTGCCTCTCTTCTCCAAAAGAAGGTATTAGGATATTAGAAATAATAGATAAAGCAGCTATTTTTGTAGATTTCAAGAAAAATTATGCAGGAAAAACCTATTTTGGTGTTGAGCAAATACTCGCAATAGTTCGATTTGAGTATAGTAGCAAACATAATATGGTTGACACAGCCGCTGCAACAAAAAACGAAGCCGTTGCTACGCTTCGAGCTTAGTTGGAAAGCATTTAAAAGCGGGAGCGCTATCTATGCGGAACTGGTATTCTAGATCAAATAGATTATTTGTGTGATTCATGGACATCCTTTCAATTTCCTGACAGCTAAATCCATTTGATAATTAGCTATCTGTAGACGCTCTTTTTTGATTTTATAGTTCTCTAAGACCTCATGACAAAGCGGGGCCTTTTCTCCAAGCTCACCAACTACCTGGGAGGGTGTTCTTCCTTTCAGGGAACCATGTGGCCTTTGCCAGTTATAAAAAAATTGCCAGGCTCCTAACTCGTCTCTTAGTTTTTCAAAATCAGATAGATCAGCAATGGCATAAAACTCCTCTAAGTCTGTTTTTTGAGAGCGCTCGACCTTACCATTTAAATGAGGAGAACCAGGCTTATTAGGCCTAAATTTAATGCCAAGGCTCATTAACTTAAGTTGGATTTTTTCAGCAAAGAACTCTAATCCTCTATTAGTTTGTATGCGCTGTATAGCGAAAGGAAATTGCTCTAAAACCAACTCTAAAAAATTAAGCGTATTACTGGCTGTACGTCGTTTATATATTTCAAGTACACGTCAACGAGAACAATCGTCTACTGCCGTATATTGATAAATTCCAGGGGCAATTTTATACCCCATGCCGGGATTAATATCAAATTCCTACATAAGAATTAGCTAAGTGTAAATAAACTCGTCTTAAAATCAACTGATGCTAGAAAGCAATCCTGTTATCCAGGAATTTAAACTTTTACCATGTGTTTCAGCTAACATGGCGACACGCGCATGGATCTCGGGTGGAATGCACCTGATTATGATACTTCATCCCCTGTTCTTTATATGCCTCTGTGCCCAACTGAGCCAACCAATGCGAATAGACATACCACCACGCTAATTTGGCGATATGCCTTGGTTTTTTAGCCACATGGAGGTCAGTATCGTTCCAGCGGTATATTTGTAACATAAGTTGGTTTAACTTGTTTCTATTAGATCGAGCTGTACTAGAATTATAACTAATTAATCAAACTAATTGTATTCTAGGTGAGTAGAACGGCCAGACTACTCTGGCCGTTCTACTCACCTAAATGATTACTTTGAAATTTATCATCGCATCTTCCATTAAAGTTATATCGAATGTGTAATTCCATGATAAATAAAATTATTTTTCTTATGTCAGCTTATGTGCATTTCCGGCATAGGGTATATTAATGGCCTATACTTCAAGGGTAGATGATCTTTTTAGGAGAGAACCCTATGGGTGTGTGTTCTAGTAAAGAGAAGGTCACAGCTCATGAAGTAGAGGAAAAGAAAGAAGATGAATTAACAGAACTAGAACTTAATAAAATTAAGTCCATGTTCACGTATCAAAACATGGTTAACTATTTTATTGAGGAAAAAAAATCGTTTCCTGTTTTGCATGATGAAAAAGGGAAATTTGGTGCAAGAATAGATCGAGATTTTATCGAATTTTCTTTTATGGATAGAGAAAAGATAAAGTGAATTTGGATGGAAGGCTCATATTGCAATAGATGATAAAAACAAGGATAATTTAGCTACCGCTTGGGATGCAATAAAAGATATCTTCATAGAAGAAAAGCTACAAGTAAAAATTGTTAAGCCTACTGCTAATTTTTATAGTACAGATCAGAAGGGTAAACAAATTACGATATATTGCCACGAGCACCCAGATGCGGATTGGGAGAGTATATTCAATAACATAGAAGAGGCATTGCATAATGCTAATATACAGAGCGATAATCTCCCCTTACCCGCTGAAAACAAGGTAATTGCGGGCAGCGAATTTTTAACATATCGCAATGATGATAGAGGGGATGGTAGTTATGCCCACCCTGGGAGAACTAATAACTACAATCCAGGAAATGTTGAGGATGTTTTCGAAAATATAGAAATAAATTATAAGGCTTCACACCCGCATCCTTAATTAATTTAAAGAGGAATAAATTATGCCAAAACCAGTAGTAGTAACAGAAACAAAAAAAAGAGATGTAGATGGAGAAAAAAAGGATTTTGATGTTAAAAGCGTCAAAATTGAATCGGCATCAAAAGCTACCATTGAAACCTTAAATCCGACGCGTGCTGCAGGAATAAGTAGAGTCTTAAATTGGTGTATTTCTTGTTCTGGTCGTGAAGGCAAGGACAAGTTTAATTTTAGCATAAAACAAACAAATGACTGGCTTAATAGACCATCAAATATCCTTGCTATGGAAGGCGATTTATCTATTGGCTTTGGGCATCTTTATGGAGCAAATTTTGTAAGTGATTCTACTCATGAAAATTTATCAGAAGAGCTAAGCAAATTTGTAAAAAACCAAACAGAAGAGAAAGAAAATACTCAAATACCAAGCTACAAGAAATAATAAGATTATTTATCTTGTAGCCGAGGCAAAAATAATCCCTAAGGCAGTTGATAGCATTTAAATGTGTGATTCATAGACATCGTTTCACTTAATTTGATATATTCCCCACCGTCATGGATAAACAAATAAAAGCGCGAGAAAGGTGGGTAAATCTTTATCTCGAAACCAAAGATGCAGGCTTCGTTTGTC
>Ga0207695_10001399_pt1 | contig 40720 bp, 36 predicted proteins | sample KBSC54metaG_FD_184354 | JGI IMG/M metagenome (GOLD analysis project Ga0207695, IMG submission 184354) | Corn rhizosphere microbial communities from Kellogg Biological Station, Michigan, USA - KBS C5-4 metaG (SPAdes) (version 2) | ecosystem: Host-associated > Plants > Roots > Rhizosphere > Soil...
TCGCGCGGCACGGATCTGCTTCGCGGCGGCAGCGACCTCGTCGTCGACGCGTGCGCCCTTCATGAACAGCAGCTCGCCGCCCCTGCGCGCGAGCGGCGCCGTGATCGGAATCAACTTCGACAGCGAGGCCACCGCCCGCGCCGTCACCTGATCGAGTTGTTCGACCAGGGGGGCATCCTCGGCGCGCGCCCGTTCGACGCGGACATTGCTCAGACCGAGTCGCTGCGACTCGGCGCGAAGCCATTCCACCCGGCGTTCCATCGGCTCCACGAGCACGAAGTCGACATCGGGCCGCGCGATCGCGAGGACCAGTCCGGGCAATCCGGCACCGCTGCCGATATCCCCGACCAGACCGGGACGGAGCAGCGGGGCGGGCAGCACGCAGTTCAGCACGTGACGCGACCAGAGACGTGCAGGCTCGAGCGGGCCGATCAGCCCGAGCTCTTCGCCCCGCTCACCCAGTTCACGAGTGAAGTCACGAGCGAGCTCGATGCGATCACCGAACAGGGATGCCGCACTCGGCGGCTCGGTCTCGATCATTGCTTGGGCAGCGCGCGGCAATGTTTCACGTGAAACTACGACCGGGTGATCACCGTGTGGCGATCGCGTCCTTCGCCCTCCGACTCGGAGGCGAACCCGCGCTCGGCGACGATGTCGTGGACGATCTTGCGCTCGTAGCTCGACATGGGGGGCAGCGATGCCGAGGCGGCACCCTCCTCGAGGCGGGCGACTGCCCGGTCGACCAAGGTGGCGAGTTCCGCAGCGCGCTGGTCGCGGGATCCGCCGATGTCCAGGATCATCCGTGAGAACCGTCCGGTCTTGTTCTGGACCGCCAGGCGCGCCAGCTCCTGCAACGCCGCGACGGTGTCGGGCTTCGACAGCAACCGCAGGTTCGCACCCTCGGTCGCCGTGACGGATACGTAGGCCCGGCCCGACCTGGCGTCGATATCGATGTCGCCATCGATGTCGGTGATGTCGAGCAGCTCTTCGATGTAGTCCGCGGCGATGTCGCCCTCGTCGACGAGGTCCTGCTCGCTCAGCGCCTCGTCGTTTCCGACGGTCGGCCCCATCGGCTCGCCGGTGTCCGCAGCCGATTCGACGGATGTCCCGGTGTCGGTCGCGTCGCTCACTTCTTGCCACTTCCCGTCTTCTTGGCGCGGTTCTTGCCGACCGGTTGCACTCGCTGAGTGGTCACCGATTTCTGCGGCTCCTCGATCGCGGCTGCCCCCGCAAGGGTCTCGGCGTCATCCGTCATCCTTCGGCGATTGCGCTTGGCCAGTCGGGCCTCGCGGGCCAGGGCCGCTTCGCTGCCCGGCGTCGGCATGTTCCGGATGACGAGGAACTGCTGCACCATCGTCCAGATGTTCGAGGTCAGCCAGTAGAACATGACGCCGATCGGGAACGCGAAGCCCGAGAATGCGAAGACCAGCGGAAGGATGTACAGCAGCACCCGCTGCTGGCGGTACATCGGGCTCGCCTTCATCTCGGGAGACTGATTCTTCGAGGCCAGCTGCAGCTGCGTGATGAACTGCGACGCCGTCATGATGACCACCATCGCGGCGGCGATGATGACCACCACGACCTGCACCGGGTGGGCCGCAAGGGCCGACTGGATGCTGTACTTCAACGGCGCGATGTCGAACAGCGACGAACGCCCGAACTGATCCGATAGCGCCTTGGTGAGGAATCCCACACCGGCCTTGCCCTGGCGAGCCTCGGTGAGCACCGAGAACAGGCTGAAGAAGATCGGCATCTGGATCAACAGGGGCAAGCAGGACGACAGCGGGTTCGTGCCCGCCTTGCGGTAGAGCTCCATGGTCTCGCGCTGCATCGCCTCGCGCGAGAACTGGTCCTTCTTGCCCTTGTACTTGTCCTGGATCTTCTTGAGCTGCGGCGCGACCTCCATCATCTTGCGCTGGCTCTTGATCTGCCGCACGAAGATCGGGATCAGCGCGGCCCGCACGACGAGCACCAGGCACACGATCGAGAGCACCCAGGTGAGGCCCGCCGCGGGATCCATGTGGAAGACGTTCTGGAAGACCCAATGGAAGCCGACGAGGATCGCCTCGATGACCCATTTGATCGGCGTGAGAACCACGCCGAAGAAGTTGATGATGCCGTCCACGTGTCAGGCCTTTCCGTGGCTCGCCGGGAAGACGAAACCGAAGTGGGTGAGCTGGTAGCGGGGAACGCGGCGCTCCGGGACATCATCCACGCCGCCCTTCGCCCAGGGGTGGCAGCGCGCGATGCGCCAGGTTCCGAGCGCGACGCCCTTGATCACCCCGTGCTGCTGGATCGCACCGAGCGCGTATGCCGAGCAGCTGGGGTAGTACCGGCAGACGTCGCCATACAACGGTGAGACCACCGCACGGTATGCGCGCAGGATCACCACGCAGATGTTGCGCGGCAGGAGCACCAGGAACAGGCCCGCGCGGCGCATCACGGCCTCACGGCTTCGGCGAGAAGGGGCGCGTCCAGGGCGGTGTGCATGTCATCGGCGAGACTAACCCAGCTGCGCTGGGCGGCGCCGGGGAGGGCCCGCACCACGACATCGTTGCCATGAGCGCCGGCCTCGACGAATTCGCGGCCGAGGGCCCGGTAGCGCCGGCGCACCAGATTGCGATCCACCGCGTTCCCCACCGATCGCGTCACGATGATCCCGACCCGCAACGGATCGCCGGAGTCGCGCTCGAGCCGGTAGTAGATCGCGCTCGGCGTCACCGAACGCCGGCCGCGGCGCACCACCATCCGGAAGTCGTCGGCGCGTACGACCCGGTTGGCCCTGGCGAGCACGGGGGGACTACGCGGAGAGCTCGGTGCGCCCCTTGCGGCGACGGGCGCCGAGGATGGCACGACCGGCACGGGTGCGCATGCGAAGACGGAAGCCGTGCACCTTGGCGCGGCGCCGGTTGTTCGGCTGGAAGGTTCGCTTGGTCATGGTGGTATCTCCAAAACCCGATGCCGTGCACCGGGAAGAACAGGGACCGCCCCGTAGCTAAAGGAATGAGGCAGTCGTCAACTGATTAAAAATAGGCGGTTAAGGGGCCCCGGTCAAACCACGGAGCCCAACCGTCCATTCTCCACACCGATCCACTCATCCGTTGGTCACGGCGCGCCCACGAGAACTAAGGTGAATCCGCGACCGACCCGCCACCCCGAGCCGAGAGAACCCATGACCGACACCCCGGATCCCACCCGAGAACTCTGGGACTCCGTGCTCGGAATCCTGCACGGCGATGATCGCGTCACTCCTCAATTGCAGGGCTTCCTGAACCTCGTCGAGCCCAAAGGCGTGCTCGCGGGCACCCTCTACCTCGAGGTGCCCAACGAGCTGACGCGCGGCATGCTCGACCAGCGCATCCGGGTGCCCCTGCTCAACGCACTCAGCACGATCGACGGTGAGCACGGCATCACGAACTTCGCGATCGTCGTCAACCCCGAGATCCAGCACGCGGGCATCGGCCCCTCGGCAGAACCCGGCGCACTCGATGAGGTGCCGCATGAGCCGACCCCGACCCCGGCCTCGGGGAGCACCCCCGCGCAGAGCGCCGGAGATCAGGCCCGCCGCTCCGACACCCGGCTCAACCCGAAGTACAACTTCGACAACTTCGTGATCGGCGGCTCCAACCGCTTCGCGCACGCCGCGGCGGTCGCCGTCGCCGAGGCCCCCGCCAAGGCCTACAACCCGCTGTTCATCTACGGCGACTCCGGCCTCGGCAAGACGCACCTGCTGCACGCGATCGGTCACTACGCCGAGCGGCTCTACCCCGGCATCCGGGTCCGCTACGTCAGCTCCGAGGAGTTCACCAACGACTTCATCAACTCGATCGCCAACAACCGCGCCTCGGCTTTCCAGGCGCGCTACCGCGAGATCGACATCCTGCTCATCGACGACATCCAGTTCTTGCAGCGCGCGGTCGAGACGCAGGAGGCCTTCTTCCACACCTTCAACACCCTGCACGATCACAACAAGCAAGTCGTCATCACCAGCGACGTCGCACCGAAGCATCTGAACGGCTTCGAGGATCGGATGCGGTCGCGCTTCGAGTGGGGGCTCGTCACCGACGTCCAGGCCCCCGACCTCGAGACCCGGATCGCGATTCTGCGCAAGAAGGCCCAGAGCGAGAAGCTTCAGGTGCCCGACGAGATCCTCGAGTTCATGGCCACCAAGGTGTCGTCGAACATCCGAGAGCTCGAGGGCACGCTGATCCGGGTCACCGCGTTCGCCAGCCTGAATCGCACGCCGGTCGATCTGCAGCTCGTTCAGACCGTTCTGAAGGATCTGATCACCCTCGACGACGACAACGTGATCGCACCGGTCGACATCATCAATCACACGGCCGACTACTTCAAACTCTCGGTGGACGACCTCTACGGCTCCAGCCGCTCCCAAGCCGTCGCGACCGCACGGCAGATCGCAATGTACCTCTGCCGCGAGATGACCAGCCTGTCGTTGCCGAAGATCGGCCAGCTGTTCGGCAACCGCGACCACACCACGGTCATGTACGCCAACAAGAAGATCAGCGAGTTGATGAAAGAGCGCCGGTCCATCTACAACCAGGTCACCGAGCTCACCAGCCGGATCAAGCAGAACCAGCGGTATAACAAGCTCTGAGCCTTGCGCAGAGCCGACCGACCTGTTCACCCCCGTTCGGGGGCCTGGACAAAACTGTGCCGAATAGTCGATTGCACAAGGTGTGCACAACCTGTGGATAACCGCCGATCGCGTCTTGAATGTTCTGTTGACAACCGGCGCGCGATTGTGGATTCCACGCCGGCCGCACTCACGCTCGCTCGCAAGTCCCGACGCGGCATCCACGTCGCGCCCACAACTTGCATCGCTGTAGTTCCTCGACCGAGAAAGGGAAACGACACCTTCTCCACAGATCCCACAGGCGTTAAGAAGATTAACTCTCTCCCTCTCCAATTCAGCTCGGCCACAACCCCCACGGCTCAGTCGTTCGGCGTCTTCCCCGACCGGAGAGCAGGACTACCTGTGCCAGGATCGGGGTGACAGTATTGACGCCCCCGCATTATTCGAATGACAAGGAGTCCGCGTGAAGTTCCAAGTCAATCGGGACGTGTTCAGCGAGGCCGTGTCATTCGCCGTCAAGCTTCTGCCGCAGCGGACCACCCAGCCGATCCTGAGCGGCGTGCTTCTCCAGGCGGCTGACGGAGTGCTCGTGCTGTCGTCATTCGACTACGAGGTCTCGTCCCGCACCGAGATCGCCGCCGAGGTCGACGAGTCGGGCACCGCCCTGGTTTCGGGACGCCTGCTCGCCGACATCGCGAGCCGGCTGCCGGCTGCCCCCGTGCAGTTCTCGACGGAGGACGGCAAGATCGCGGTCAGCTGCGGATCCGCTCGGTTCACCCTGCTGAGCATGCCGGTCGAGGAGTACCCCACCCTCCCGGAGGTCGCCGATCGCACGGGCGTGCTGCCGGCCGAAGACTTCGCGGAGGCGGTCTCGCAGGTGGCGGTTGCGGCATCCCGTGACGATGTGACTCCGGTGATCACCGGCGTGCAGCTCGAGGTCGGCGACAACACCCTGTCGTTGGTCGCCACCGATCGCTACCGCGTTGCGGTGCGCGAGATCGACTGGGATTCCGGGGCGTCATCGGCCGATGGAACGACGGCCTTGATCCCGGCCCGCACCCTGTCCGAGATCGGCAAGACCTTCGCCCACAGCGGCACCGTCGCCGTGTCGATCGTGCGCGGCGACGATCGAGAGCTGATCGCCTTCAGCGCCGACAAGAAGACCGTCACGTCGCTGCTGATCAAGGGCAACTTCCCTCCGGTCAAGCGGCTGTTCCCCGAGGTGGTCGAGAACTACGCGGTCGTGAACACAGCCGATCTCGTGGAGGCGACCCGCCGGGTGTCTCTCGTTCTCGAGCGCGAGGCGGCGCTGCGATTCAGTTTCTCGATCGACGGTTTGACGCTCGAGGCGGCCGGCTCGGAGCAGGCTCAGGCATCGGAGACCATCGAGGCGCACCTGCACGGCGACGACACTGTCGTGTCGTTGAAGCCGTCGTTCCTGCTCGACGGCCTGGGCGCCGTCCACTCGGAGTTCGTGCGGATCTCGTTCACCAAGACCGAGAATCCCAACAAGCCGGGACCTGTGCTGATCACCAGCCAGTCGTCGAAGGAACAGCCCGGCGCCGACAACTACAAGTACCTCCTGCAGCCGAACCTGCTGCTGCGCTGAACGGAAGGCGGGCGCGAATGGCCATGCACATCGGACTCGTGGGGCTCGGCAAGATGGGCTTCAACATGCGGGACCGGCTTCGCCAGAAGGGCGTCGAGGTCACCGGATACGACCCGAATCCCGATGTGACGGATGTGCCGACCTTGGCAGACATGGTCAAGGCCCTTCCGACCCCACGTGTGGTGTGGGTCATGGTGCCGTCCGGGGCGATCACCGACGGCGTCATCACCGACCTCGCCGGCGTGCTCGAGAAGGACGATCTGGTGATCGATGGCGGCAACTCGCGCTACACCGACGATGCTGTTCACTCCAAGCAGCTGGGCGCGAAGGGGATCCGCTTCGCCGATTGCGGGGTGTCCGGCGGCATCTGGGGGCTCAAGAACGGCTACGGCCTGATGGCCGGCGGCGACGCCGCCGATATCAAGCTGGCGATGCCGGTCTTCGACGCGCTTCGGCCGGAGGGTCCGCGTGATGAGGGCTTCGTACACGCCGGATCCGTCGGCGCCGGGCACTACGCGAAGATGGTGCACAACGGTATCGAGTACGCACAGATGCAGGCCCTCGGCGAGGGCTACGAGCTCCTGGAGGCGAGCAAGGAGATCATCCACGACGTCACCGGCGTGTTCAAAGCGTGGGAACGCGGCACGGTCGTGCGCAGCTGGCTGCTCGAGCTGCTGGTGAAGGCACTCGAAGAAGACCCGGAGTTCAAGCAGATCGAGGGTTACGTCGACGACTCGGGTGAGGGGCGCTGGACGATCGTCGAGGCGCTCAACCACGCCGTCCCGGTGCCGACGATCAGCGCATCGATCTTCGCGCGGTTCGTGTCGCGGCAGAAGGACTCGCCGGCGATGAAGGCGGTCGCCGCGCTGCGCAACCAGTTCGGCGGACACGCCGTGCGCAAGTCCTGAGCGCGACCGAGCCTGCGGTGACGAGGGACGTCCGGTGATCGTCTCTCACCTGAGTTTGACCGACTTCCGCAACTACGAGTCCGCCGAGGTCGAACTCCGTAGCGGCCCGAATCTGTTCGTGGGCAGCAATGGACAGGGCAAGACGAACCTGGTCGAGTCCATCGGCTACCTGAGCACGCTGGCCTCGCACCGCGTCTCGAGCGATCAGGCTCTCATCCGCCAGGGATCCGAACTGGCCATCGTGCGTGCTCGACTGGAGCACGCCGACCGCCAGCTGCTGGTCGAGCTGCAACTCAACCGCTCGGGCGCCAATCGCGCGCAAGTGAACCGGGTAGCGGTGAAGCCGCGAGAGCTTCCGCGCTATATCGCGAGTGTCCTCTTCGCCCCGGAGGACCTCGCCCTGGTGCGCGGCGAGCCCGCCGGCCGCCGGCGCTTCCTCGATCAGCTTCTGGTGCAGCTCGTCCCGCGCTTCGCCGGAGTGCAGTCCGACTACGAACGGGTGCTGCGTCAGCGCAACACCCTCCTCAAGTCGGCGCGTGGTGCGCGGGTCGCCGAGAACCAGCTCTCGACTCTCGAATTGTGGGACGAGCGCCTGGTCGCGCTGGGAACGGAGATCATCGTCGGCCGCCAGGACCTGGTGGATCGGCTGCGGCCGCACGTGGCGCAGGCCTACGCGAGCATCGCCGGCGATGCGCATCGAGCGGAGTTGGCATTCCAGCTCAGCGTGGAGGCGTCGCGCCCGGACGAAGAGCTCGCGTCCGACCCGGGTAGGGGTCGGGCCGGTGCGTCCGCGGAGGTCGCCGATCAGTTGCGTGCCGCTCTTGCGCGGGTGCGCCGCGACGAGCTGGACCGCGGCCTCACCCTGATCGGACCGCACCGCGACGACCTGCTGCTGGCTCTCAATGCGCTGCCGGCACGTGGATACGCCAGCCACGGCGAATCCTGGTCGTTCGCGCTCTCGCTGAAGCTGGCGTCGGCCGCCGTGCTACGGGCCGACTCGGCGGTCGGCGATCCCATCGTGATCCTCGACGACGTCTTCGCCGAACTCGACGAGGACCGACGCGCGAAGTTGGCGTCCGCGATCGGCGACTACGAGCAGGTCCTCATCACGGCCGCCGTATTCGACGATGTCCCGGCACCGTTGGCCGCCCACGCGGTCCACATCCTGGCGGGCCGGATTGTGGAGGATGAGCCGTGAACGACGATTCGGCAGAGCCGGAGCACGTCAATGTCTTCCGCCGCATCCGCCGCAATTTCGGCGACCCATCGCTGCGCTCGGGGGACGCTCGGCGTCGGCGGCGGGCGGCAGCCGACGAGACCAGCGTCCCGTACGGGATCGGACGGGAACCCACGGGTCTCGGCGAGGTGCTCGGCGCGCTCAGCTCGACCATGGGCTGGGAATCGCCGATCGCCCGGGCGGAACTGGTGGCGGATTGGCCCGAGATCGTCGGCGCCGAGATCGCCGAGCACGCCCGGCCGGCGGGCATCGAGGACGGCATCCTGTTCGTCCAATGCGATTCCAATCCGTGGGCGACTCAGCTGCGCAGGATGGCGACGCTGATGCTCGCGAACATCGAGGCGCGCTACCCGGCGGCCGACATCCACTCGGTGAAGGTTTTGAACCCCGACACCCCCTCGTGGAAACGCGGCCCGAGAGCAATCCCAGGGCGCGGTCCTCGCGATACCTACGGCTGACAAGGCAAATCAGGTCAAGCGCCTCAGGAAATCTCCCCAGACGGGCGTTGAGGCCGGATTCCCGGAGCCTCGTGCGGTAGAATCGGGAAGTGACATCGCCCACCCCCGCGCCCGACCCGAACGACTCGTACGGGGCATCAGACATTCAGGTCCTGGAAGGTCTCGAGGCGGTCCGCAAGCGGCCGGGCATGTACATCGGCTCGACCGGTCCGCGCGGCCTGCACCACCTGGTGCAAGAGATCGTCGACAACTCGGTCGACGAAGCGCTCGCCGGGTACTGCGACCACATCGAGGTCACCCTGCTGGCCGACGGTGGGGTGCGCTGCGTCGACAACGGTCGCGGCATCCCGGTCGACTTGCACCCGGTCGAGAAGAAGTCGACGGTCGAGGTGGTGCTGACCATCCTGCACGCGGGCGGCAAGTTCGGCGGCAGCGGCTATGCGGTCTCGGGCGGACTCCACGGAGTCGGCAGCTCGGTGGTCAACGCCCTGTCGAAGACGCTCGACATCGAGGTGCGGCGTCAGGGCAACATCTGGACGCAGCAGTACCACGACGGCGTGCCGGTGGCGCCGCTCGCGAAGGGTGCGGCCACCAACCAGACCGGCACGACGATCACCTTCTGGCCCAACGACGAGATCTTCGAAACCGTCGAGTGGGACTACGAGACGCTTCGCACCCGGTTTCAGCAGATGGCCTTCCTCAACAAGGGCCTGCGCATCGCCCTCACCGATGAGCGCGAAGAGGGGCGGCAGGATGACGGCACCCAGCGCACCGACGTCTTCCTCTACGAGCGCGGCCTGGTCGACTACGTCGAGTACCTGAACTCGGCGAAGAAGACCGAGGTCATCCACGACGAGATCATCTCGTTCGAGTCGGAGGACAAAGAGCGCAAGATCGCGCTCGAGGTCGCGATGCAGTGGACCAACGCCTACTCCGAGAGCGTGCACACCTACGCGAACACCATCAACACGCACGAGGGCGGCACGCACGAAGAGGGATTCCGTGCGGCGCTGACCACGCTGGTCAACCGCTATGCGCGGGAGAAGGGGCTCCTCAAGGAGAAGGACGAGAACCTCACCGGCGATGACATCCGTGAAGGGCTGACCGCGGTGATCTCGATCAAGCTCGGCGAGCCGCAGTTCGAAGGTCAGACCAAGACCAAGCTCGGCAACACCGAGGCGAAGTCGTTCGTGCAGAAGGTGACCGGCGACCAGCTCAACGACTGGTTCGATCGCAACCCGAGTGAGGCGCGCAACATCATCCGCAAGTCGGTGCAAGCGGCGGCCGCGCGGATGGCAGCCCGCAAGGCGCGCGAGCAGACCCGTCGCAAGGGACTGCTCGAGGGCGGCGGCATGCCCGGCAAGCTCAGCGACTGCTCGAGCAAAGACCCGGCCCGCAGCGAGATCTTCCTGGTCGAGGGCGACTCGGCCGGCGGCTCGGCGAAGACCGGTCGCGACCCCGAGACGCAGGCGATCCTGCCGTTGCGCGGCAAGATCCTGAACGTCGAGAAGGCCCGGTTGGATCGCGCGCTCGGCAACGCCGAGATCCAAGCGATGATCACCGCGTTCGGCACCGGCATCGGCGAGGAGTTCGACGGCGAGAAGGCGCGGTACCACAAGATCGTGCTGATGGCGGATGCCGACGTCGACGGCCAGCACATCACCACCCTGCTGCTCACCCTGCTGTTCCGCTACATGCGGCCGCTCATCGAGATGGGCTACGTCTATCTGGCGCAACCGCCGCTGTTCCGGCTCAAGTGGACGAACGCCGATCACGAGTACGTCTACTCGGATCGCGAGCGGGACGCCCTGCTCGAGGCCGGACTGGCCTCCGGGCGCCGCATCGCCAAAGAAAATGGCGTGCAGCGCTACAAGGGCCTCGGCGAGATGAACCACCAGGAGTTGTGGGACACCACGATGAACCCGGCGACCCGCACCTTGCGCCAGGTCACGCTCGATGACGCGGCGATCGCCGATGGTGTCTTCTCGACCCTGATGGGTGATGACGTGGAGTCCCGACGCCAGTTCATCCAGCAGAACGCGAAAGACGTGCGGTTCCTCGACATTTGATGGGTCTCGATACGCGCGTTGCGCTACTCGACCGCCAAGAAAGTGATTCATGACTGACACCACCGGTACCGGGCTCGACCCCGATCGTCACGACAAGATCGAACAGGTCGACCTGCAGCTCGAGATGCAGCGCAGCTATCTCGACTACGCGATGAGCGTCATCGTCGGGCGTGCGCTGCCCGACGTGCGCGACGGGCTGAAGCCGGTCCACCGGCGCGTGATCTACGCCATGTACGACGGCGGCTACCGCCCGGACCGGGCTTTCTCGAAGTGCACCCGCATCATCGGCGACGTGATGGGGCAGTTCCACCCGCACGGCGACCAGTCGGTGTACGACGCGTTGGTCCGGTTGGTCCAGCCCTGGTCGCTGCGGTATCCACTCGCTCTCGGCCAAGGCAACTTCGGTTCACCCGGCAATGACGGCGCCGCCGCCCATCGGTACACCGAGACCAAGATGGCGCCCCTCGCCATGGAGATGGTCCGCGACATCGACGAAGACACCGTCGACATGCAGGACAACTATGACGGCCGCACTCAGGAGCCGATCGTCCTGCCGTCCCGCTTCCCCAACCTGCTGGTGAACGGCTCGGTCGGCATCGCGGTGGGCATGGCGACCAACATCCCCCCGCACAATCTGCGCGAGGTGTCGGAGGCCGCGCTCTGGGCATTGCAGAACCCGGACGCCACGCGCGACGAGTTGCTCGACGCGATCCTCGCGCGGGTGAAGGGGCCCGACTTTCCGACCGGTGCCCAGATCCTCGGCGTCAAGGGGATCCAGGATGCCTACCGCACCGGCCGCGGATCGATCACGATGCGGGCCGTGGTGAACGTCGAGGAGATCCAGGGCCGGACCAGCCTGGTCGTCACCGAGCTGCCGTACCAGGTCAATCCCGACAACCTCGCGGTGAAGATCGCCGACCTCGTCAAAGAAGGCAAGCTCGCGGGCATCGCCGACATCCGCGACGAGACCTCGGGTCGTACCGGGCAGCGCCTGGTCATCGTGCTGAAGCGCGACGCCGTCGCGAAGGTCGTGCTCAACAACCTGTACAAGCACACCCAGTTGCAGGAGAACTTCGGGGCCAACATGCTGGCCATCGTCGACGGCGTGCCCCGCACCCTGCCGATCGACGGATTCATCCGCCACTGGATCGAGCACCAGGTCGAGGTCATCGTCCGTCGCACGCGCTTCCGGCTGGCGAAGGCCGAGGCCGATGCGCACATCCAACGCGGGTACGTGCTCGCGCTCGACGCCCTCGACGAGGTCATCGCGCTGATCCGCCGCTCGCCCGACGTCGACGAGGCCCGTCAGGGGCTCATGGGCCTGCTCGGTGTCGATGAGCTGCAGGCCGACGCGATCCTGGCTCTTCAGCTGCGCCGCCTGGCCGCGCTCGAGCGCCAGAAGATCCAGCAACGTCTCGACGAGCTCGAGCGCGAAATCGCCGAGTACCAGCAGATCCTGGCCAGCGAGCTCCGTCAGCGCGAGATCATCACCGACGAGCTGACCGACATCGTTGCCAAGTTCGGTGACGATCGCCGCACCGAGATCATGTACGGCTTCGGCGGCGACATGAGTGTCGAAGACCTGATCCCCGAAGAGGAGATGGTTGTCACGATCACGCGCGGCGGCTACATCAAACGCACGCGCAGCGACAATTACCGCAGCCAGCACCGTGGGGGCCGGGGGGTCAAGGGCGCTCAGTTGCGCGCGGACGACGTGGTCGAGCACTTCTTCGTCACCACCACGCATCACTGGCTGCTGTTCTTCACGAACACCGGGCGGGTGTACCGGGCCAAGGCGTACGAGGTGCAGGAGGCCGGCCGCGACGCCAAGGGCCAGCACGTCGCGAACCTGCTCGCCCTGCAACCCGGCGAAGAGATCGCTCAGGTGCTCGACATCCGCGACTACGCGGCGGCCACCTACCTGGTGCTCGCCACCCGCGGCGGTCTGGTGAAGAAGACCGCTCTTAGCGAGTACGACACCAACCGCACGGGCGGCATCATCGCAATCAATCTGCGTGAAGGCGACGAACTCGTTTCGGCGATGCTCGTCGAGAACGACAGTGAGGTGCTCCTGGTGTCGCGGCTGGGCATGTCGATCCGCTTCAAGGCCGACGAAGAGGCCATGCGCCCGATGGGGCGCTCGACCTCGGGGGTGATCGGAATGCACTTCCGCGGCGACGATCAACTGCTCTCGGCATCCGTCGTCGCCGATGCCGGATCGGTGTTCGTGGTGACAGAGGGCGGCTACGCCAAGCGCACCGCGGTCGACCAGTACCGTCCGCAGCAGCGAGGCGGGTTGGGCATCAAGGTGGCGAAGTTGAACGACGAACGGGGTGTGCTCGCGGGTGCGCTGATCGTCGAGGACGACGACGAGGTGCTCGTGGTTCTTGCCAGCGGCAAGGTGGTAAGGTCTGCCGTGGCCGAGGTCCCCGCCAAGGGCCGAGACACCATGGGCGTGGTATTCGCCCGCTTCGACGATGACGACAAGATCATCGCCGTCGCCAAGAACAGTGAACGAAATCTGGACGCCGCCGAACTCGAAGATGCCGCGGCCGACGCCCCGGCATTCGCTTCAGATGGAGCCGAGACCGAGGCGACCGACGGAGAGGACGACACCGAATGAGCAGCGTCGCCGAAAAACTTCAGCGCAAAGACCAGCGCAGCACCGCCGCCAAGCAGGTGCGGCTCAAGCTGGTCTACCTCGATTTCTGGTCGGTGGTGAAGCTGTCGTTCCTGATCTGGGTGTGCCTCGGCATCGTGCTGGTCGTCGCAACCGTGCTGATCTGGATCGTGCTGTTCTCGACCGGGGTGTTCGGCAAGCTGGACACCGCCTTTCAGGACATCCTGAGCGACCCGACCTTCAGCATCGCGAGCAGCTTCGGACTTCCCCAGGTCGGACTGTTCGCTCTGGTGGTCGGCATCCTCAACGTCGTGGTCGGTACGGTGCTCGCGGCGATCGCCTCGTTGCTCTACAACCTCAGCGTCCGGTTCACCGGCGGGCTGCTGGTCGGATTCCAGAACAGCTGAGGTACGGTAATGTGACTCCGGTCGCCGAGACGGCGACCGGCGCTGGCGTCGCGGCGAAGCCCAGAAATGGACTTCGCTCCAAGCTCCAGCGCGCGGGGGTATAGCTCAGGCGGTTAGAGCGCTTCGCTGATAACGAAGAGGTCCCAGGTTCAAGTCCTGGTACCCCCACACTCGCCTCCGGCTCCGCCAGCGGAGCGCGGCGGCGTGTACGTCGCGCGAAGCGGGTTCGCCGCAGGAGCGGCGGCGAACAGATTGGTACGGGGCCTTAGCTCAATTGGTAGAGCGCCTGCTTTGCAAGCAGGAGGTCAGGGGTTCGATTCCCCTAGGCTCCACTCACTGCCCGGGTCTGCGGGATCGACGGTGTCCGGCGCGAGACCTGCGGTCTCGGGGTTCGATTCCCCTAGGCTCCAATCACTGCCCGGGTCTGCGGGATCGACTGCCCACGGCGTTTCCTCACGGAATCCTGACGCTCGAGCGTTCAACCCTGACGAGGTTCGATGACAGAGTGGTGCGCGTGACGCTCAAGACCTGGCTGCTGCACGGCCTGCGAAGCGAGTCCGGTGCCCACGAGGGCTCGTACGCCGAGGCGCCGGTGAGGAAGAGCGCGTGGTGGCGGGTGATGACGCTGACCGGCGTCGACTACTTCTCGTCGCTCGGCTACCAGCCGGCGATCGCCGCCGTGGCGGCCGGACTCCTGTCGCCGCTGGCGACCATCGTGCTCGTCCTGCTCACGGTGTTCGGTGCGTTGCCGGTCTACCGCAGGGTCGCACGGGAGAGCTTCAAGGGCGAGGGCTCGATCGCCATGCTGGAGCGGCTGCTGCCCTGGTGGGGCGGCAAGCTGTTCGTCCTCGTTCTGCTCGGATTCGCCGCGACCGACTTCATGATCACGATCACCCTGTCGGCGGCCGACGCGGCGGCGCACGCCATCGAGAACCCGCTGGTGCCGAATTGGTTCCACGGCACGAACATCGCGGTGACCCTGGTGCTGATCGCATTGCTGGCGATCGTCTTCCTGCGCGGATTCCGCGAGGCGATCAACATCTCGTTCGTGCTGGTCGTGGTCTACCTGGGACTCAACGCCGTGGTAGTCGCGGTCGCCCTGGCACATGTGGCCGGTCATGTCGTCGCCGTGACGGATTGGTGGGCGGCGCTCACCGCACAGCACGGCAACATCTTCGTGATGGTGGGCATCTCGCTCATCGTCTTCCCCAAGCTGGCGCTCGGGTTGTCGGGCTTCGAAACCGGCGTCGCGGTGATGCCGCTGGTGAAGGGGGACCCGGGTGATACCGCGGTGAAGCCGCTCGGCCGCATCCGCGGAACGCGGCGTCTGCTGACCACCGCAGCCGTGATCATGAGCGTGTTCCTCATCACGTCGAGCATCACGACGACACTGCTCATCCCGCAGAAGGAGTTCCAGCCGGGTGGCCATGCGAACGGCCGTGCCCTCGCGCTGCTCGCGCACCAGTACCTCGGGCCGGCCTTCGGCACCGCATACGACGTGAGCACGATCTGCATCCTGTGGTTCGCCGGGGCCTCGGCGATGGCGGGGTTGCTCAATCTCGTGCCGCGCTTCCTGCCGCGCTATGGAATGGTGCCGCAGTGGGCCGCCGCGGTACGCCCGCTGGTGCTGGTGTTCACCGCGATCGCGGTCATCATCACCCTGGTCTTCAAAGCCGACGTCGACGCGCAGGGTGGGGCATACGCCACGGGAGTGCTCGTACTCATCACGTCGGCATCGGTCGCGGTGTTCCTGTCGGCGCTGCACAAGAAGCAGCGCGTCGCGACGATCGGATTCGCCGTCGTGTCGCTGGTGTTCGCCTACACGACCGTCATCAATGTGATCGAACGGCCCGATGGAGTCCGGATCGCTGGCCTGTTCATCCTGGGCATCCTGGTGGTCTCGATCGTGTCGCGCGTGCAGCGGTCCTTCCAGTTGCGTGCCCTGTCGGTCACTCTCGATGCCGCGGCCTTGGACTTCGTGACCGGTGACGCCGAAGAGACCGGCAACGTGCGCATCGTCGCCAACGAACCAGACGACGGATCGGAGGAGGAGTACCGGCTGAAGCTGGCCGAGGAACGCCGCGACAGCGGCATCCCGCAGCGCGCCGCGATCATCTTCCTCGAAGTTCATCACGCCGACTCGTCGGACTTCGAAGAGGATCTCGTGGTCGAGGGGATCGTGCGCCACGGCTACCGGGTGCTCCGCGTGCACAGCGGGAACATCCCGAACACGCTGGCGGCGATCCTGCTCGAGATCCGCGACCAGACCGGTGTGGTACCCGATATCTACTTCGAGTGGACCGAGGGCAACCCGATCTCGAACATGTTCCGCTATCTGGTGACCGGCGGCGGCGAGGTCGCGCCCGTGACGCGCGAGGTGCTGCGCCGGGCCGAGCACGATCCACGCCGCCGGCCCGACGTGCACGTGAGTTGATTTCGGTCTGTCAGAACTTCCGAGTGAAGGGCCAGGGCGAGCGCATCCGGATCAGCAGCAGCAGCGGCACCAGGATGTATGGCAGGTTGAACGCCAGGAACACCGCGGGATTGGGCGTGCGCTCGGCGGCGCTGCCGAAGAATTCGACCCCCATGATCGGGATACCGGTCAGTGAGATGATCATCGTCGCGTAGATCACCGAGGGCAGCTGGATGCGGTTCCACCCCTTGGCGAGCGAGATGATCAGGATGACGTAGAACCCGACATACACGAACGCCGACGTCCCGCTGATGAACCGCAGCCAGACCGGGTGCGACTGGTAGAGCGGGTCGAAGTTGGACGCGTACCAGTAGTTCCACTGCACCAGGATGTTGGTCGAGTTCGCCACTTGGTCGAGCCCGAGCCCTTCAACAGAGTCACTGATGATGCACGTGACGATGAAGACACTGAAGATCGCGATGAAGAAGATGTCGATCGGGCGTTGGCGCAGCGGCAGCGATGCGGGCTTCTCGGCAGGCGATGCTGACCGCGCGCCGGCGCCGACTGCGGTGCTACTCGCCGTCACTGATGTCGCCGGAGCCCGGGTCACCCAGGTCTTCGATCCACAGGTCGTCGTCGGCCCGCAGGGTCTGCCAGGCCGCATAGGCCACGCCGAGGGTGGCGACGACCCCGAGCCCGATGAGGATGTAGCGGCCCGGCCCCGCGGACTTCTTCGGCGGCTCCACGAAGGGCACTCGCCCTCTGATCTTCGAGGCCGTCGAGCCGGCGCGCTTGACGATGTCGCGCACGCGCGGATCCTTCGCCGCCTCGAGAAGCGCCAAGGCGGATCCGATGGTCCCCGAGATCGAGGGCAGCACGTCATCCGAGAAGCGCTCGCGGGCGCTCGATGCCGCGCTCCGACCCGCGGCGAATCCAGTGGCCACGGCCGGGCGTACCCGGCTGTCGTAGGTCTCGCGCACGCGCGGCGCGACCTCCTCGCGGGCGTAGTTGGCGGCCTGGCGGCGCGCATCCTTCAACACGGCGCTCGCGTGCTCGAGGGCCTCGCGCTGCTCGTCCCACAACTCTTCGGCTGAACGCCTGAGGCGCTTCAACTCCCGCTGGCGCTTGCGTGACAATGCCATGTCGACCTCCGTCGTCCGGTGTCCCGTGAACAGCACCATCCTGCCACGGTGGGGCGGTCGATCCGAGTGCTCGGCGCTGCGGGCTGCCTGGGAGCGTGAGCGGAGGCCGCGTGACAGAATGACGGGATGCCTCTTCACACCGCGGTCGCGACCATCCACACCAACCACGGCGACATCCGGATCAATCTGTTCGGAAACCACGCCCCTCTCACGGTCGAGAACTTCGTCGGGCTGGCGACCGGCGGTAAGGAATGGATCAACCCGGCGACCGGTGCGACCAGCACGGAGCCGCTGTACAACGGCGTGATCTTCCACCGCATCATCAAGGACTTCATGCTCCAGGGCGGCGACCCGCTCGGCCAGGGCGTCGGCGGCCCTGGCTACACCTTCAAGGACGAGATCCACCCCGAGCTGACCTTCACCGAACCGTACGTGCTCGCCATGGCGAACGCGGGACCCGGCACGAACGGCTCGCAGTTCTTCATCACCACGGTTCCGACCCCGTGGCTCCAGGCCAAGCACACGATCTTCGGCGAGGTCGCCGACGACGCGTCGAAGAAGGTCGTCGACGACATCGAGTCCGTTCCGACCGATCGCGGCGACAAGCCGCTCGAGCCGGTCGTGATCTCGGGCATCGACGTCGTCGAGGTCTAGGTGAGTTCCGCCGCAGGCGCCGAGGTCGATCCCTCGGTCTGCTACCGGCATCCGACTCGCAGCAGCTGGACCCTGTGCGAGCGCTGCGGGCGCACCATCTGCCCCGAGTGCCAGATCCTCACCCCGCAGGGAGTCCGGTGCCCGGACTGCGTGCGGGAGACCGGCGGTTCGGTTCAGTGGACTCCGGTTGCCAATGCCGCGAAAGCCGCGGCGGCCAGGACGGCGAAGGCCCAGCGTCAACGGGCGGCAGCCCAGCGCGCGGCCAGGCGGCCCCGGTGGCAGCAGGTGGTTCTGGACTTCGTCCGCCCGGGTGGCACGCTTCCGATCGTCACCTGGACGATCGCCGTCGTGACCCTCGCCCTCTGGGTGCTGGGATTCGTCACCAACAACCTGCCGGTGGACTTCCTCGCCGCGACGGTTCGGCACGCCGAATGGGTCTGGACCTACGCGACGACCGCGTTCGTGTATCCGGCCTACGTGTCTGCCTTGGTGATCGCGGTGTTCGTCGTCAATTTTGTATTTCTGCTGTTCATCGCACCCGGGATGGAGCGCGTCATGTCCCGGGCGCGGTTCCTGGCCGTCTTCTTCGCCGGTACCGCGACGGCCGCAGCACTCAGCATCCTCCTCGGGGGCGGCTACTCCGGCTTCTGGGCGGGTCTCTTCGCTCTCTTCGGGGCCTACTTGATCACCATCTGGTCGTCTCCTCCCGCTCGTAACCAGATGCTGATAGTCCTCGTTGTCAACCTCCTCCTCGCTCTCGCGCTCGGCAGCTTCGTCGCCGTGATCGGCGGCATCGCGGCCGGGGTCGGCGCTGGGCTGCTCTTCCACCAGGCCGATGCGCGACAGCGCTCGAGCGCCGCAACCCCGTACCTGATCCTCTTCGGTGCCATTGCTGCGATCGTGGTCGCCGCGATCGTGCGCGGCGTCACGACGGTCGGGCTGTGAGCACCCCCGCCCCGCAGGCCGAGATCGACTCGGAGTACTGCTATCGGCATCCGGACCGGCAGAGTTTCATTCACTGCCAGCGCTGCGGACGCACCATCTGCCCGCAGTGCCAGACCCAGGCCGCGGTCGGCGTGCAGTGCCCCGAATGCGTGCGCGCGGGTCGGCAGCAGACCGCGGCATCGCGGCCGGGTCTGCTGGCGCGCCTGATCGGATCCGGCAGCACGCCGATCGTGACCTACGGGCTGATCGCGCTCTGCGTGCTGTTGTACGTCATCCAATGGGTCAGCGGCGGGGCGCTGACCGATGCCTGGGCCCTCGATCCGAGCAAGATGGCGAGCCAGCCGTGGCGGCTCCTGACCTCGGCGTTCCTGCACTCGACGAGCTTCATCCCGCATCTGCTGCTCAACATGTACGCCTTGTTCATCTTCGGACCCGTGCTCGAGCGATTCCTAGGCCGGGCGCGCTACCTCGCTCTCTATCTGATCGGCGCGGTCGGGGGCGGTCTCGGAGTCGTCCTGGTGTATCAGTTGGCCGTCGCCACCCACCTGGCCTCGGCGACCTGGGCGGGCGGCCTGCTTGCACCCGCGTCCGCCCTCGGGGCGTCCGGCGCGATCTTCGCGCTGATGGGGGCGCTCCTGGTTCTTCGCAAGGCGATGGGACTGCAGCTCACCCAGATCCTCATCGTGGTCGGGATCAACGTGGCATTCGGATTCGTGGTCCGCGGCATCGCCTGGGAGGACCACCTCGCCGGGCTGGGCGTGGGCGCGGCGGTTGCGGGTGTCTACCTGGTGACGCGGCGTCCTGAGCAGCGCGTGCGGCAGATCCTGTCGGTCGCCGGCATCGTGGTCGCACTCGCCGCGATCCTGTTGGTGTGCGTGCTCAGCTCACCGGCTTATTACCGCTGAGTGCACAGGCTCATCCACAGTGTGGATGAATCACACCGTTGTAGTTCCTGAAGAACGAGCGGGTCAGCGCCAGCGCGTCGTCATCAGGAAGCCGATGAACATGATCCCGAAACCGATCAGGATGTTCCAGCTGCCCAGCGAGGGAATCGGCCACGCCTGTGCACTCAGGTAGAAGACGATGATCCAGATCAGGCCGATCAGCATGAACCCGAACATCACCGGCTTGAACCACACCGGGTTCGGGGCGCGCTCACCGGTACGGGCTTCACCGGTGACCGGCTTGGGGCGTGCGTTCGCTCGGGCCATGCACGAATACTAACGGACGGATGCCGGGGGCGACCTGGTGGGGCATTCGCTCAGGAACGCCGCCGCAGTCCACGCCCTAGAATCGCTACATGAACGAGCCGGGGGATGGTGAGCCGACGGGCGAGCCGGCACCGACCCTGCGTCCGCGCGCACGCAGCGCGGGCAGGACGACGCGCCCGCGCCGCCGCGTGTCGGTGGTCGGCGTGATCGGCGAGCTGCTCATCACCGCGGGCGTGCTGGTGCTGCTCTTCCTGGGGTGGCAGCAATGGCTCGGCGACATCATCGCGGGCCACCAGCTCTATGGGCAGTCGGTGCAGCAATCGCAGCAGTGGATCAAAGCCGCCGGACCCGACAAGCAGCCCGCCGATCCCGCCGCACCGCCGGTGATCACGACGTCGCTGGCCAACGGCAAGAACTTCGGCATCCTCTATGTGCCCCGCTTCGGTTCGACCTACGCACGCCCGATCGCGCAGGGCACCAGCTTGGCTATCCTCAACAAGGGCAACCTCGGGCACTACACGACCACTCAGATGCCCGGTGCCGTCGGCAACTTCATGGTGGCGTCGCATCGCAAGGCCTATGGCGGCGACCTCGAGCACATCAACGATCTGCGTGTCGGCGATCACATCTTCGTGGGCACGGCCGACGGCTGGTATCAGTACACCTTCCGCAATCTGCAGTTCGTCAAGCCGACCGATGTCGCAGTCCTCGACCCGGTGCCGGATCAACCAGGTCTGCAGCCCGGTGATCGCATCATCACGCTGCAGAGCTGCAATCCGTTCTTCTCCACGGCCGAGCGCATCATGGCCTACGGAACGTTCGACACCTTCTACCCGATCGCCGGTGGCCCGCCCGCCGAAATCGCCGCAACCGTGAATGGGAAGTCCTGATGTACGCGGCTCTCTGGAGAGTGCTGCCCGGCCCCTGGTGGACCCGGCTGCTGATCCTGCTCGTCCTGATCGCGGCTCTCTTGAGCGTTCTCGTTCTCTGGGTGTTCCCGTGGATCGGTGAACTGACGGCACCGCAGGACGTCACCGTCACGCCGGGCGCGTGAGTTGGCCGGCATGACGCGCATCCTGGTCGTCGACAACTACGACAGCTTCGTCTACACCCTCAACGGCTACCTGCAGCAGCTCGGAGCCGAGACCGAGGTGGTTCGCAACGATGCGATCGCGGCCGCCGACGTCCCCTCGCGCATCGCCGAATACGACGCCGTTCTGCTCTCGCCGGGTCCCGGCACCCCGGCCGCGGCCGGAATCTCGATCGCGGTCGTGCACGCCGCTCTCGCCGCGGGGTCGCCCCTGCTCGGCGTCTGCCTCGGGCATCAGGCCATCGCCGAGGCGCTGGGTGCGACGGTGACCCACGCCGATGAGCTGATGCACGGCAAGACCTCGATGATCCGGCACGACGAGAGCCCGTTCTACGCCGGAGTTCCGCAGCCGTTCCGCGCGACGCGGTATCACTCGCTCGCCGTGCTCGAGGGCACGGTCCCGGCCGAGCTCGAGGTGACCTCGCGCACCGAGGGTGGCGTGATCATGGGCGTGCGTCATCGGGAGGCGCCGCTGTTCGGAGTGCAGTTTCATCCCGAGTCCGTTTTGACCGAAGGCGGTTACCGGATGCTCGGCAATTGGCTGGCGACCACCGGCCTGACCGAAGCGGTCGACCGCGCCAAGCACCTGAGCCCGCTGGTCAGACTGGGCTGACCGCCGGCGTCATCCGTTGCAATAGGTGAGCGTGACCGCGGAACGCTGCGGCACGTCACCGGGCCCCGGGGACTGACTGGTCACTTTCTGCCCGCTGCAGCTGGTGGTCGGGATGAGCTTGACCGTGAGCGCGTAGGTAGAACCGGAGAGCAGGTCGCGCGCCGCGATCGCCGCCTGCCCCCGCACGTCGGGCATCTGCACCAGGCCGTTCGACACCACGAGGTCGACCTTGGTGCCCTTCGGCACCTGAAGGTTGCCGCCATTGGGAGTGGTGGATCCGGGAACCAGGACCCCGATCACCTGACCGGCGGGGACACTCGGCGAGTAGTCCGTCGTGGTTGCGCCGTAGACCAGGCCCGCCGCCTTGATCGCGGCCTGGGCATCAGCCTCCGGCTTGTACACCTGACCGGGGAGGGTCACCTGCGCCGGTCCGGATGACACGGTCACCTGCACGTTGTAGCCGGGGGTGACGGGAGTGCCGGCGACCGGGTCGGTCGCCAGGATCTGGTCGATCGGCACCGTGTCGCTCGACTGATCCACTTCGGTCACCTTGAGCTTGGCGTCGATGAGCTTCTGGCTGCCGGTCTTGTAGCTCTGGCCGACGACACTCGGCACGCGGACCGCCGCATTGGCCCCGACCAGCTGCTGGGGGGTCAGCGACAAGATCCACACCACCGTGGCGATGACGATCACGGCCATCACCGAGATTCCGCCCCAGATCCACGCGACCGGTGGCCGGTTCTGGGTGCGCGGGGCGCGATCGCCGTCATCCGCCAGCCGCCGCAGGGTGGCTTCGGATGCAGCGGTCGAGTTCGGGTTGACCCCGAACAGCGCAGCGTTGAAGTCGTCGTTCGCCGGTGCCCGGTCCGGGACCTTGCCGGTCATGGCGACATCCAGGTCGGCCTTGAACTCGGCCGCGGTCTGGAAGCGCTCCCCGCGGTCCTTCGCGAGGGCATGCATCACGACCGCATTGAGGGCGGGAGACACCGCGGGATTGAGCGCACTCGGCGGCACGGGTGCTTCGCTGATGTGCTGGTATGCGACGGCGACGGCGGTGTCGCCGCGGAACGGCGCCTTACCGGTGAGCAGTTCGTAGAGCACCACGGCGGTCGAGTAGAGGTCGGTGCGCGCGTCGACTCCCTCTCCGCGAGCCTGCTCAGGCGAGAAGTACTGCGCGGTACCCAGGATCGCGCTGGTCTGCGCGATGGTCGCCGACGAGTCGGAGATGGCGCGGGCGATGCCGAAGTCCATCACCTTGACCTGGCCCGAGCTGGTGATCATGACATTGCCGGGCTTGATGTCGCGGTGCACGACGCCGGCCCGATGCGAGTATTCGAGAGCGGTGAGGATGCCGTCGGTGATCCTGACGGCTTCTGCGGGGTCGAGCGGACCCTGCGCCAGCACGTCTTTGAGCAGTTTGCCCTCGACGTGCTCCATGACGATGAACGGGACCTGCACCTCGGTGCCGCCCGGCTCGCGCACCGTCTCTTCTCCCGCATCGAAGACGCGGACGATGGTCGGATGCGCCATGCGCGCCGCCGCCTGAGCTTCTTGGCGGAAGCGGGTGCGGAAGGCCGGGTCATTGGCCAGGGCCGGTTTGAGCAGCTTGACGGCGACTTTGCGGTTGAGCCGGGCGTCGAGCCCGGCGTGCACGTCGGCCATGCCGCCGCGGCCGAGCAGAGCGCCGATCTGATAGCGGCCGGCGAGCAGGCGCACGCCCGGTGCCGCCCCCTCCGTCACAGTCATGTCATCCCGCTCGTCGTCGAAAAATCCGTTGTCAGTGTAGCCGGACAGATCTGGAGACCCGCCCCGCAGCGCCCGTGAGCAACCGGATCGTTAGTTGACGGTGATCGAGAGCGTGCCCGAGACGGCCGAGGGGAAAGCGCCCGAGCCGGTCCCGCAGGTCGCCGTGTAGTTGACCGTCGCCTCACCCGGGGTGCCGAGCACGATGTTCGCCGACGTGGCGTCTTTGGGGAAGGGGTTCGACGAACCGGACGCGAACGTCGCGTTCGTCAGGTTGAAGGTGTACCCGCTGAGGGCGTATCCGGTCGGGCACCCGGTGTAGGTCGTCCAGCCGATCGCCACCGTGTCGCCCGAGTTGTGCGGCCCGCTTGCGGCGGTCGGCGTCTGGGGCGCGACGGCGCCCGGGTAGTTGGTGAAGACGAAGACGGTGATCTCCTTGCCGACCGGCTGATTGCCGTACGGGTTGATGCGGGAGACCGTCCCGTTGCCGCTCGGGCTGTCAGCGGGAGGGCCGTCGTCGCGGGAGACGCCGTACCCCATGGCGATGAGCTGTGCCGAGACGTCGTCGTAGGGCTTGCCGATGTAGTCGCTCGGCTTCAGGTCGTAAGCGGTGGGGCTCGGCGACGGCGTGGTGCTCGGGGAGTTGCTCGCGGCGGGACTCGACGTGCTCGCGCTCGGCCCGCCGCCTCCGCTCGGCTTGACCAGCAGGACGATGACGATCGCGATCAGCGCCACCGCGAGCAGCGCGACCAGCGCGATCAGGGGCCAGGTCCAGGGGTTCCTGCGCCGGCCCGCCGGGATCTCGGAGGTCGGCGGCAGGGCGCCCCCGGCACCGGTTCCGCCCGCAGGCAGCAGTCGCGTGGCCGCCGTGCCGATGGGAGTCGTGTACGACGCGAACGCGTTGTCGCCGGCGATCCCCGGGACGGCGGCAACCGCCTCCCGGATGTCGCCCCGTCTCAGGGCCTGAGCGGCACGGGCGAGGTGCGCCGTGGACGCCGGCCGGTCTTCCGGCCGCTTGGCGATGCAGGCGTAGACCAGGTTGCGCACCGGCTCGGCGATCGTGACCGGCAGTTCGGGCGGGGCCTCGTTGATCTGCGCCATCGCAATCGCCACCTGCGATTCGCCGGTGAACGGGCGGCGACCGGCCAGGCACTCGTACGCCACGATCCCGAGGGAGTAGATGTCGGTGGTCGGCGAGGCCGGATGCCCGCTCGCCTGCTCCGGCGAGAGGTACTGAACCGTTCCCATCACCTGGCCGGTGGCCGTCAGCGGAACCTGGTCGGCGATCCGCGCGATGCCGAAGTCGGTGATCTTGACGCGGCCCTCCGGCGTGATCAGGAGGTTGCCGGGCTTGATGTCGCGATGCACGAGGCCGGCCATGTGCGCGGCCTGCAGCGCGGAGGCGGTCTGCGCGACGATGTCCAGGACCTTGTCGGTGGGCAGCACCCGCTCGCGCTCAAGGATCGTCGAGAGCGCCTCGCCCGGGACCAGCTCCATCACGAGGTAGGCGCTGCCATCCTCCTCGCCGTAGTCGAAGACGTTGGCGATGCCTTCGTGATTGACGAGGGCGGCGTGCCGGGCCTCGGCGCGGAACCGCTCGAGGAATCCGGGGTCGCCCAGATATTCGTCTTTGAGGATCTTGATGGCCACGGTTCGCCCGATGACCAGATCGGTCGCCTCCCAGACCTCGCCCATGCCGCCGATGGCGATGCGCGATGACAGCTGATACCGACCACCGAAGGTGAGGCCGCTTGTGGGTCTCATCTGCTCAGCACCGCCTCTATGACCTTCTTGGCGATCGGAGCCGCGATGGTGTTCCCGACGAGGGACTGCCCGCGGCCTCCGCCGTTCTCCACCACGACCGCGACAGCGACCTGGGGATCGTTCGCCGGAGCGAAGCCGGTGAACCAGAGGGTGTATGGCTGGTTGCCTTCACCGTTCTGGGCTGTGCCCGTCTTGCCCGCGACGTCGACACCACTGATTCTTGCATTACTCGCGACGCCGTTGGCGACGTTGTTCACCATCAGCTGGGTCATGGTCGCGGCGACCGTGCTCGACACCGGTTGCCCGTACGGGGTGGGGGCGAACTTCTTCAGCACCGACAGGTCGGGTGCCGTGATGCTGTCGATCAGGGTGGGGGTCATCAGGGTCCCTCCGTTGGCGATCGCCGCCGAGACCATGGCCATTTGGAGCGGGGTCACGCGGTCGTTCCCCTGTCCGAACGACGAGAGCTCCTGCTGGGCATCGTCGCTGGTCTGCGGGTAGACACTCGGCGTGACCTTCATCGGGATGCGGAGGGAGGGGTCGCCGAACCCGAAGGCCTTGGCCTGGGCCGCCACCTTGTCGTAGCCGAGTGCCTGCCCGAGCTGGGCGAACGGGATGTTGCAGCTGAGCCGCAAGGCGGTGGCGATGGAGGCCGTCGCACCGCCGCCGCAACTGCCGCCCTCGGAGTTGGAGATGAAGGTGTTCGTGCCGGTGAGCTGCAGTCGGGCCGGGTTCGGGAACTCGTTGTCCGGGGTGTACCCGTTGGCGAGCGCCGCCGACGCCACCACGAGTTTGAAAGTCGAGCCGGGCGGGTTCAGGCTTCCGGCGATCGTGCGGTTGATCAAGGGATCCCCGGGTGCGGCGAGAAGCTGCTTGTAGGTCGAGATCACCCGCTTGCTGTCGTGCACCGCCAGAGCGTTCGGGTCGAAGGTGGGCTTGGACACCATGGCCAGAATCGCCCCCGTCTTCGGGTTCAGCGCGACCACGGCACCCTGAAGGCTGCCGAGCGCGTCCCAGGCCGCTTGCTGGACCACCGGGTCGATCGTCGTCTCGATCGCCGCGCCCTTCGGGTTCTGCCCGGTGAGGATCGCGTTGAGCTGATCCAGGAACTGCTGGTTCGCCGATCCGCTCAGGTAGTCGTTGAGCGAGCCCTCGATACCGGTGTTCCCCTGGTTGAGGGTGAAATATCCGGTCACCGCCGAGTACAGCGGGCCGTTGGTGTACTGGCGTTGGTACTTGTACTCGTCGTTCGTCGGCACCGACTGGGCGATCGGCTGGCCGGCGACCAGGATCGGCCCGCGCTCGGCCGAGTAGCTCGCGTACAGGGTCCGAACATTGCGGCTGTCGGCCTTGAGGTTGTCCTGCTGGAGCACCTGGATCACCGTCGTCGAGCCGAACAGGGCCAGGAACATCAGCAGGACGAGCAGGCTGACGCGGCGAAGCTGCTTGTTCATGCCTCACCACCGGCGGCCGCCACGACGATCGGCGCCGTGTCGATGACCCACTGCGGCTGGCTGCGCACCGCGTCCGAGAGGCGCAGCAGGAGTGCCACGATGATCCAGTTCGCCATCAGCGAGGAACCGCCTGCGGCCAGGAAGGGAGTGGTCAGACCGGTCAGCGGGATGACCCGCGTGACGCCGCCGACCACGATGAACACCTGCAGCGCGACCACGAACGACAGGCCGACTCCGAGCAGGCGGCCGAAGTCGTCCTGACCGGTGAACCCGACGCGGAAGCCGCGGGACACGAACAGCAGGTAGAGGCCGAGGATCGCGAACAGGCCGATCAAGCCGAGTTCTTCGCCAAGGCTCGCGATGATGTAGTCGCTCTCGGCCAAGGGGACGAGGGCCGGGCTGCCCTGGCCCAGGCCGGTGCCGACCAGCCCGCCGTTGGCCAAGCCGAACAGGCCCTGGACGAGCTGATAGCTGCCGCCCGCCCTGCCATAGATGGTCGGGTTGAACGCGTCGAGCCACGAGTCGAAACGGCCGGCCACGTAGTCGAGCGACCGGCTCGCGACGAAGGCGCCCCCGGCGAACAGCAGGAGCCCGAGCACGACCCAGCTCAGGCGCCCGGTCGCCACGTAGATCATCACCAGGAAGAGGCCGAAATAGAGCAGCGCCGTTCCGAGGTCGTGCTGGAACACGATGACCGCCATCGCGAGCACCCAGATGATGAGGATCGGCCCGAGGTCGCGTGCCCGCGGAAAGCGCATCCCCAGGAAGGTGCGACCGACCATGGAGAGCGAATCGCGGGCGGTGACCAGGTAGCCGGCGAAGAAGATCGCCAGCGCGATCTTGGCGAGTTCGCCAGGCTGGAATGAGAAGGGGCCGATGCCGATCCAGACGCGGGCGCCCGAGACGGTCCGACCGATGCCGGGCAGGGCGGGAAGAAGCAGCAGCACGATGGCACTCAGCATGGCCACGTAGCGGTAGCGCTGGAGCACCCGGTGATTGCGGATCAGCAGGAGGACGGCGAAGGCCACGACCAGGGCGATGCCGGTCCAGACGATCTGGCGGATGCCCGCGGCCTCCCAGCCGTTGAGGCCCTTGGCGATGTCGATCCGAGAGATCTCGGCGATGCCGATGCCGTTCAGCAGTACCGCGATCGGGAAGACGAACGGGTCGGCATCGGGGGCGACAACGCGCAGGCTGACGTGCCCGGCGATGACGAGGACGGCAAGGCCCGCCTCGAGCGAGAGGACGGCGCCGCCGAGCCGGCCGAGGGCGCCGAGCTGGACCAGGACGACCGCCGCCCCGGAGAGGATCAGCGCCCCGATCAGAAGGACCAACTCGAGGTTGCGACGGCGCGCGGGGGTGCGGAGCCGGATCCGGATCGTCCCCGTCATGGTGGGGCGCGGTCCGGCGTCGACGGCAGTCCCCGTCATCAGTCCCCGGCCGCCGTCGAGAGCCGGTCCACGATGTTCAGCGCATCGCGCAGGTCGTCAGCCGGGATGGTCGCCTCGACGCTCTGGCGCTCGAAGGTCTTCAACGATGAGACATCGATGCGGGTTGATTGGTACACGCTCGACAGATGGATCGGCCCGATGTTCTGCTGAACGCCCTGGAAGATCGCGACCCGCCCGTTGCTCTCGCCGACGTAGTAGTGCGACTGGGTCCAGGAATAGGCGGCGAACACTGCGCCGACGATCGCGGCGACCGCCAGCACGAGAACGACCAGCCAGACGATGCGCCGGCGGCGGGCGCGCCGACGGTCTTCTTCGATCAACTCCTCGAGATAGCCCTCGCCCTCCGGCTCGAAGTGGCTGTCTTCGGGCGGCGTCGCCTTCAGCGGATGCAGGAGCAGGGTCGGCAGGCGGATCGGCCGACGCGAGGTGTCGTTGTCGTAGCTCAGCGGGGCCGCGGCCGATCCGACGAAGGTGGGAGGCATCCCCGAGCCGCCGTCGCTGTCGTCGATGTCGACCAGCACCACCGTCACGTTGTCGGGGGCGCCGTGGTCGAGGCTCTCTTTGACCAGGCGGTCGGCTGCGCCCTGCGCTGTTCGCACGGTGGACAGGATCGCGGCCATCTTGTCGTCGGCGACGTAGCTCGAGAGTCCGTCTGAGCACAGCAGCCAACGGTCGCCCGGCTTGGTGTCGAAGATTCCGGTGTCGATCTCGGGGGCGGCGTCGACATCGCCCAGCACCCGCATGAGCACCGATCGCCGCGGGTGGACCGCCGCCTCCTCCTGTGTGATCCGGCCCGAGTCGACCAGTCGTTGCACGAAGGTGTGATCGGCCGTGATCTGGACGAGTTCGCCATCGCGGAAACGGTAGATCCGCGAGTCGCCGATGTGCGCGAGAGCCAACTCGTTGCCGACCCGTAGAACAGCACTCACGGTCGTTCCCATGCCGGTGAGTTCGCTGTGCTCGAAGACGGTCTCGGCGAGCAGCGAATTGGCGGCGATCAGCGCCTGTTGGAGCGCGAACTCGGCGTCGCGCGCCGAGGGGTAGTCGGTGTCGGCTTCCGCGACACGCTTGGCCGCGATCGCCGAGGCGACATCGCCGCCCGCGTGGCCGCCCATCCCGTCGGCGACCACGAAGAGGTGCGCGCCGGCATACCCGGAGTCCTGGTTGTTCGCACGGATCTTGCCGACGTGCGAGACCGCCGCGCTCGTGGGAGTGGGGGCCACCCGATTACCGCCGGAGCTCGAAGCTGGTCGTGCCGATGGTCACCGGCGTGCCGGCCGGCACCGGAGTCGGAAGCATCACGCGCGACCCCGCCAGGAACGTGCCATTGGTCGAGTCTAGGTCTTGGATCACCCACTGGTCGTTCCAGAGCATGAGACGCGCGTGGTGGGTCGAGGTGTAGTCGTCGCGGATGACGAGCCCCGATTCGCTCGACCTCCCGATCGTCAATTGCTCGGCAGGCAACTCGATCTCGAGCCCCTCCCGTGGACCGGAGGTGATCACGAGCCGCCGCGGCGTGCTGTCGCCGGGATGCGGCGGGGCGGGCCGGGCCCCCTGTTGCGAGACCGGCTCAGTGGGTGCCGCGGCCTTCGCGCGGCCGGCTGGAGGCGCTGATGGGAACGCGGCAGCGGCGGGGCCGGCCGCGGCGGGCAGGCGGCGCGCTCGTTGCCCGAAGAGGTCGGACCGCAACGCGTAGACGATGACGAACACGAAGAACCACAGCAGGAGCAGGAACCCCAACCGCAGGACGAGCAGAGTCAGCTCGCTCATGGACGCCCGCCGCGGGTCTCGTTGCGCAGATCGGCGTACTGATCGACGGACGCCGCCTGAGCCAGCACCCGGAACACGATGCGAGTGCGCCCGATCTCGATGATCGAGTCGGGAGGCAGCGGAGCCTTCGACACCGGAACCCCGTTGAGCTTCGAGCCGTTGGTCGAGCCGAGGTCAGTGACCTGGGCGCGCTTTCCGTCCCAGAGGATCTCGACGTGCCGCCGGGAGGTGCCGGTGTCGTCGACCGTGATGTCGGCATCCGAACCCCGCCCGATGACGGTGCGAGCCTGGGTGATCGGGTAGCGCTTGCCGGCGATGTCGAGCACCGGGGTCCAGGCGACCTCGCCCTTGACGTTCACCGAGTCGACGCGCACCAGGCCCTCGGAGAGCGTGTCGTCGCGCTCGAGCCGGATCGAGATCCCGCCGGCGAAGGCGTAATGCTGAGCCGCGGCGTGCTGCTGCACCAACTGCGTGAACTCGTCGATCAGCGCAGGCCCGAGGTCGGTCATCCGCTGGTAGTCGCCCACGGAGAGTCGGACGACGAAGTCGTTGGGAACCAGGATGCGATCGCGCGACACCACCGCTGCCCTCGTATCCAGTTCGCGGCGCAGGGCGGCCGTCACCTCGAGGGGTTGCAGACCGCTCTTGAAGGTCTTGGCGAATGCGCCGTTGACGACGCGCTCCAGCCCCTTCTCGAAGTTGTCGAGAATCCCCACGGGGACCACCTCTCGAAACGGACACCCGCGCTCAGCAGACGCGGGGAGGACAAGACGATGCTAGTCGGCCAAGCTCGGAGGGGGGTCGGAGCCGGAGCCCTCACGGCTGGTTCGAGGTGATAGTCTCGCTGAGTTGACCGCTCAGACGGTCATGCGCGCGAGTGGTGAAATGGCAGACACGCTGGCTTCAGGTGCCAGTGCTCGCAAGGGCGTGCGGGTTCAAGTCCCGCCTCGCGCACATCGGAAAGTCGGCCGCGCCGGCGGGGCCCCTTCGGGGCCTTCTCATTCGGCTGCAACTCGGCGAAAATCGTCGTAAGGCGCCGGGGGGCCAATGGATGAACTGAGCGAGTCGGCGATTTCGCCGCAAACCGCGCCGAGCCGCGGGCTGCTCACCGGCGGCGTCAAAGCAGCGATCGCGATCACCGTCGTGGTCGTGCTGGGCGCGAGCGCCGGCGGCGCCTACGCGTACTCGGACCACCTGTCTCGCCAGGACGCCATCGCGCGGCAGGCCGCCGCCGCGCATCTGGCTGCCGCCCGCACGAACCTGGATCTGGCCGAGCATTCGGCCGTCAAGCTCGAGACCGCACTCACGGCGGTTGCATCGGCATCGGGCGGGATCGCCGACGCCGGCTCAGTCGACGCACTGACCGCCGCTGTCGTCGTGCTCACCGACGAGGCGGACAAGCCGGTATTTTCGACGTCCGCTCCGCTCTCCGCGATTGACGACCGCACCGCGGATCTCGATGCCGCCGTCGCGGCGGCATTGGCGACACTCCCCGCGGTCGGGGAGTCGGTGAAGACGGCCGGCGCGGCACGCCTGTCGGCCGCGGGATCGGCGAGCGCCGCATCGGTGTCTGCTGCCAAGTCGCAGCTCGCGTCGTTGACCGCCTACCTGGCCCGTGGCGACGATCCTCGCGGCCTCATCATCCCGACGATCAACGCGGTGAAGGCGGCCCAGGCCTCCCATGCGGCGGCGGTTGCCGCGGCGGCGGCTGCTGCCGCGGCCGCTCGATCCACCCACCACTCGTCGGGCGGAAGCTTCAGCGCAGGCCCGGGCGCCCCGGTGTGCGCCAGCGACGTCCTGACCTGCGTCAACCAGATCCGCGCGTACTACGGCCTGCACGCCCTCAGTAACAACAGTTCGCTGAACGCGACGGCTCAGGCCTGCGCCGACCGGATGGCCGCGTCCGGCCAGATGACCCACAGCGCGTATCCGGGCGGATGGAGTACCTGGGGCGAGAACATCGCCGAAGGGTACGGCTCGTCGGTCTCGGTCTTCAACGCCTGGATGGCGTCTCCCGGGCACCGGGCGAACATCCTGAGACCCGCATTCACCCAGATGGGGCTCGGACGGGTCTCGGCGGGCAACTGGTGGTGTCAGCAGTTCGGAGGCTAGACATGCCCTTCCCAACTCGAAGGATCCTTTAGTCTGGCCCCTCAGGGTGATCGGCCTGGCCGGTCCGAGCCGGAGGGTTCCGTCGAGTGCTGGCAGCAAAGCGGATGCGTCGCCGCGCCGCTGTGTTCGTGGCACTCTTCGGGGTGGTCGCGCTTCTGTCCGGACTGAGCATCGGACTCTCGGGCTACCTGGAATCGGCCTCGTCGACGGGAGCGCGTGCGGGCGTTGCGGGTCTGCGCGGCATCGAGGCCGGCTTCCGCGTGATCACGCCGGTCGCACGCGATGCGGCTGCGCAGGACGCGCGGACTCGCGCGGACGTGCGCGACGCGGTGCGGGCGGGCGGCAGCCCGGTGGCGATGATCGTGTCGCGCGATGTGGTCTCGGGCAACGCCATCGCCTTCGATCGTGCCGCGGGCGGTCCCGTCCGGTCGTCGGTGGCGTCGATTCCCGACCTGTCGTCGCGGGCGCGCGTGATCAGCGGGCGGTGGCCTCGGAATGCCGCCGAGGCATCCATGCAGGCGGATGCCGCGGCCTCCCTCGGCGTGAAGGCGGGCGACCGGCTCGCGCTGCCCTCCGGCGCACCGGTCACCGTCACGGGCACCTGGAGGGTCTCGAGCGCCGCCGATCCGCGCTGGCTGGAAGACGATGTCGCGCTGTCGGGAATCGACCTGGACAGCTCGCGCGGTTGGATCGTCATCGATCCGTCGCTGTGGACGGCCACCGAGCAGCAGGGGCTCGCGCGCTGGACGGTCCGCCCGGACGCGAGCCGCGTTCGCGCCGATCAGTTGGATGCCTTGCTCCACGCCCCCGATGCCGTCTCGAAGGCGGTGCAGCGCGACGATCCCCAGGCCAACGTGCAGGTCGAGGGTCTGCTGCAGCTCGGGATCGAGCCGATCCAGCAGAACCTTCGGGCCGCCGCCGCGGTCTCGACCGCTCCGCTCATCGTGGTGGGGCTGCTGGGGCTCATCACTCTGTTGGAGCTCGCCGGGATGCTGGGACAGTTCCGATCCGGCGAGACGGTGCTGTTGCGCGCTCGCGGCACGAGCCCCCGTCGTTTCCTCCTCGAGAGCGTCGTCGAGGGCCTGGTCACCGCCGTGCCTGCCGCCGTGGTCGGAGCCGCGCTCGCCCTCGGCGTCTCGTCGTACGGCGGCCGGACTCTCGAGATCCCCGCCTTCGCCTGGGTGGGGGCCGGCGCCGCTGCGGTCGTACCGGTCGTCGTCCTGGCGATCACGGCCGCGCGCTCATCCCGGGATCGGATGCTGCCCACGCGCCGAGGGGCGCGACCGCTGATCCGCGGGGGCGCCCGCCTCAGGTCGACCCTCGCGGTCGGAGCACTGCTGCTCATGCTGCTGCTCGCGGTGGTGTCGGTCTCGCAGTTCCTGCTGTACGGATCGCCCTTGGCTCCGCTCGCGGGCGGCGGCGTCGCGATCGATCCTCTTGCGGTGTCCGCTCCGGCGTTGGCCATCGCCGCGATCGGGTTGCTGGGAATCGCCGCGTTCCCGCTGATCGCTCGCGGCCTCGAGCGATGGGCGCGCCGGGCGCGCGACCTGGACGCACTGGCGTTGCGCCAGTTGGCGCGCCGCTCGCGTTCTTCGCTGGCACCGATCCTGGTGATCGTCTTCGCGGTCAGCGGCCTGCTGCTCGGAGCGTGCTACTCGGGCACCTGGCTGGTGTCGTCCCATGACACGCGCCAGGTGCAGGTGGGGACGTCGGTGCGGGTCACCGCGTCGGCCCCGTTGCCGCCCTCGATCGCCAGGGCCGAGCCCGGTCAGACCGGCGCGGCACAGGTGGCGCGTGAGGACGCGGAGCTCGGACAGGACATCGTCTCGGTCATCGGCATCCCCGCCGATCGGATCGCGAGCGCGGTGGTCCCGGTCGGCGGATCGGTCGATCCCGCCCTGCTCGCTCGTCGGGTGACGGTGCACGCCGACCGCCCGCTCATCCCGGCCGCGGCCACCGGGGTCGCCGTCCGCTTCCCGGGGGCAGCGCCCGACCTACGGCCGACCGGGGGTGCCCTCATCGCCGTGGATGCCGTCGGCGCCGAAACCAATGTGAACCTGCTGCCGTCCGGCGACGGCCTCGCGGGCACCTTGCCGCCAGGTGCCGCGCCGTGGACGGTTCACGGTTTCGATCTGCTGCTGCCCGACCTGCCGGCCGGCACGAAGATCGCCCTCGACGTCCAGGCGACCGGCGGCTCGTCGGCCGCGATCCCACTCGACGCGTCCTGGGCCCCCGTGGGTCCTGCCGGGGCGAGGATCGGGGCCGTACCCCTATCGGGCCACGCCGGATTGCGGACCCTCGCGATGAGGGAGGCCGGGTACCTGATGCTCCAGTCGGTACCGCCGCAGTCGGAGCGATTGCCGGTGGTGATCTCGCGAACCCTGGCCGATTCGGCCGGAGTCTCCGTACACGCCGAGGCGTCGATGGGGCTGGTGTCCAAGGGCGGCACGGTGCCGGTGGTGGTGGTCGGTGTGGTCCCGGTGATCCCGGGCATCGCATCGGGCGAAGGCGTGATCGCCGACCTGGCTGCGCTTCAGGATGCGGCGTCGCGCGAGGGTCTGCTCCAGGTCTCCAGTGGCGAGTGGTGGATCGCGAGCACGACGCCGACGGCCGCAGCCGCCATCGCGCGGGCCGAGAGCACGGCGCACCCCGAAGCGGTCGTGGCGCTCGCGGCGCCCACGTCGGCCGACCGGGTGCTGGAGTCGGCCCGCGTCGTGGTCTGGATCGCCGCTGCCGCCACCGCGTTGCTCGCCGTGCTCGCGATCGCGTCGGGCCTGGTCGCGGAACTGCGCTCCCGCGAGCCGGAGGCGCGCGTGCTCCGGGCCCTCGGAGCGTCGCCCCGCGACCAGGCGAGCGGCCGTGCGCGCGAGTGGGCGCTGCTGCTCGGCATGGGCATCATCCTCGGTCTGGTCGACGGCGCGGTGGTCTGCGCGCTGCTGGTGCCGAGCCTGGCCCGCACCGCGATTCCGAACGCGATCGATCAGCTGCGCACCACGCTCAACATCGACCTCCCGGGCGGACTGCTGTCGGCAGTCGCGCTCGTCGCCACCGTTCTGGTGCTGTTGGCGATCGTCGCGCGGACCTTGCGGGCGCAGGCCCGGCGCCCGGCGAGCGCCCTCGGCGACTCCGGCTCCGGGGCGGAGCGCTGATGGCGGCGCGATGGGGAGCGGGGCGGCTGGTGTCGCGGCGGATGCGGGTCGCGCCCGCGGCATCCGTCCTGGTGGGTGTGATCACACTCCTGACCGTGGTGATGGCCGCCGCGGTGCCTCGCCTGATGGAGCGCCAGGCGACCGCCGAACTGACCTCGCAGTTGCAGCAGATCGGGCCGCTCGGCCGATCGTTGCAGGGAACCGGCAACTTCACGATCTATGACCCGGGCGCTGTCAACCAGCTGTACGACGCGATCCAGAGCAACTTCGAGTTGACCAGGGAGAACCTGCCGCAGCCGCTGCGCCACCTGGTGGGACCGCCCGGGTGGATCGTGCAGACGACGCCGATCCAAGGAGTGCCGCAGCAGGGCACGCGGCCCTTCCTGGGGTTGCAGCTCATCGCCGATCCGACGTACCAGGCGCGCGTCGAGATCGTGCAGGGGGCTGCGCCGGCGATCTGGACGGGCCGCGACGACATCGGGGCCGACGACGCCACCACCGCCCCGGTGGATGTCGCGGTCTCGTCGGTCGCGGCAGCTCAACTGCACCTGCAGGTCGGCGACCTGGTCGGAGTGAACGTGGTCGGCGGCGTGCCGGAGCGCTCGTTCCGGATCAGCGGACTGTTCGCCCCCCGCGACCCATCGGACGACTACTGGAAGCACAACGGCTCGCTGCTGCCGGTGACCACGGCTCTCGCCCAGTACGGGGTCGCGTACCCCTCGGTCGCCGCGTACGTCGCACCGACGAGCGTCGCGGGGCTGACCAACACCTTCGGCGCGGCTCAGCTGTCGGTGTGGTACCCGATGAGCGCGACCGGTGCCGACGGTGCCGATGCGGCCCTACTGGATCGACAGCTCGCCAAGGCCGTCACCACCGGCGCCTCGATGGTCAACAGCTTCTCGCCGCTCCCCCTCCAGACCCGAGCGCAGCAGGCGGTGGAAACGGCGGAGCAGCGAAGCCAATTGTTGGCCGGCCTGCTCGCCCTCCTGGCCGCGGCCCCGCTGGGTCTCGTGGTGGCGGTGCTCGCGCTCGGAGTCCAGGTGGTCGTGCGCGCGCGCCGCAGCGAGCTGATCCTCGCGGCCGCGCGCGGCGGGAGTGCCTGGCAGCTGCGCGGGGAGATGGCGTTCGAAGGGGCACTGATCTCGATCCCGACCGCGGTCGCCGTGACGGCGGCCGCGGCCCTCCTGATCCCGGTGCGCCCGGAACCCGGGGGGTTCATCTGGCCGGCTCTCGTCGCGGCACTGCCGCCCATCCTGTTCGCGGCTCTCGCGACGACGCGCGACCGGCCGGGGCCGCTCGCCTCGATCCTGCTGCAGCTGAGGGGCATCGCCGAGGTCGCGGTCCTCGTGCTGGCCGCCCTCTCGGTGTTCCTGCTGGCACGCCGCGGACTCGCACAGGCGACGGCCGAGGTGGGCGTCGACCCCCTGCTCTCGGTCGCCCCCCTGCTGCTCGCGGTCTCGGTCGGAATCGTGGTGCTGCGCGGGTACCCGGTGCCCATGCGGCTCGTCCGCCGCGCGGCGGTGCGCGGTCGGGGCCTGACCGGCTTCATCGGGGCGGTGCGGGCGGCGCGGGCACCCACGGTGGGACTGGCGGGCGTGCTCGCCCTGGTGGTCGGCATCTCGGTCGCCCTGTTCTCGACCGTGCTGTTGTCGACCGTCGAGACCAGCGTCATCCGGGCCGCGCAGGAGTCGGTGGGAGCCGACGCCCGCGTCGACGCGCCGGCCCTCAGCGATCAGCAGCTGAGCGCGGTCGAGCACATCGACGGAGTGCGCGCCGTAGCTGCGATCGACTACCTCTCGTCGTTGACGGTGACCCACAGCGGGATCAGCAGCGTGTCGGTGATTCTCGCCGATACCGCTGCGCTGGCGACGATGCGCGACCTGCCCGACGGTCTGACCCGGCTGGTGGGCGGCCGCGTGCCGGTCGTCGTGTCATCGGATGTCGCGGCGTCGATGGGATCGCAGCGCACGGCCACCGTGCAAGGCGTCAAGGTAAGGGTGGTAGGCAGGCTGCCCACGGCATCCGGGCTCGGACCCGACAGCCAATTGATGCTCGTCGACAAGACCTTCGCCTCGGCGTTCACCGAATCGTTCGTTCCGGCCACGCTGCTGATCACGGCCGACCCCGCGAAGCTGGGACGACTGCTCACACCGCTTCAGAAGGCGGTCGGTGTCAAGCCCGACGCCGATCCGTTCCTGTCACCGACGACGGTGACAACCGTGCCCCAGGCGATCTCGGACCGGGAGAACGAGCCCGTCATCGCGGGGGTGCGCATCGGCCTCATCGCGGGGGCGGCGGTCTCGACGCTGCTCTGCATTCTCGCCCTGGTGCTCGCCACCGCGGCGGCCGCCGCCGCGCGGGGCAGGACGGCCGGCATCCTGCGCACCCTGGGGATGCCCCGCCGACGACTCGCCGGCCTGATCGCCTGGGAGCTCGTGCCGGTCGCCGCCGTGGCGCTCGCGGCCGGCGCGGTGCTCGGATGCCTGCTGCCCTACGTCGTGACCGCGGCCGTCGATCTGCGCCCGTTCATCGGGGGGAGCCACCGGCCGGCCCCCCTGCTGGATCCCGCCCTGCTCGTCCTGGTCCTCGGCGCGTTCTCGCTGGTGGTGCTGGTCTCGGGTGCGATCGCCGTCGCGGTCGGGGATCGCGTCAACCCCTCATCCACCCTCAAGATGGGAGCCTGATGACCGCCATCATCGAATGCCATGAACTGGTGAGGATCTTCTCGTCGACCGGCGTGGAGGTGCAGGCCCTGCAGGGGCTCGACCTGACCGTGGAGGCGGGCGAGCTGACGGCGGTGATCGGCGCCTCGGGCTCCGGCAAGTCGACCCTGCTCACGATCCTCTCGGGACTCGACATCCCCTCGGCCGGCCGCGCGCGCGTCGCGGGCCACGACCTCCTCGCGATGGGCGGCCGGGAACGGCTCAGCTATCGCCGGAGAACGGTCGGCTTCATCTGGCAGCAGACGACGCGCAACCTGCTCCCCTATCTGACGGCGGCCGAGAATGTGCTGCTGCCGCTCGTGATGGCGGGGCATCCGCGGGCCACGCGCGCCGCGCGCATCGTCGAACTGCTCGAGCTGCTGGACGTGGGTGAGCTGCGCGATCGGGTGCCCGGCCAGTTGTCCGGCGGGCAGCAGCAGCGCGTCGCCATCGCGGTGGCCCTGGCCAACTCGCCCGAGGTGCTGCTGGCCGACGAGCCGACGGGTGAGCTCGATGAGGCCAACTCCGCGATGGTGCTCGAGGCGTTCCGTGGCATCAACGAGACGTTGGGCACGACGGTACTGATCGTCACCCACGATGCCGGGGTCTCGGATCACGTGCGCCGCACCGTGCAGATCCGCGACGGCCGCACCTCCACCGAGGTGCTGCGCCGCACCAGCACCGACCACACCGGTCGCGAGCACGAGGTGGCCGAGGAGTTCGCCGTGCTCGACCGGGTCGGGCGGCTCCAGCTGCCGCAGGACTACATCACGCAGCTCGCGATGCGCGACCGGGTCCGGCTGGGCCTCGAAGACGATCACGTCACAGTGGCGCCGGTCAGGCCCGCGGCCACGGCCGAGTCCGACGATGACCCGAAGGAGCAGGGATGACCGCCCCGATCCTGAGCGCACGAGGGCTCAGCCGCGATTACGGGAGCCCGGGCGCCGAGGTCCATGCCGTGGTCGACGTGGACCTCGACGTCGAGCCCGGCCAGCTCGTGCTGCTGCGCGGCCCCTCGGGTTCGGGCAAGACCACGCTGCTCAACCTGCTCGGCGGACTCGACCGGCCGACCTCGGGGCAGGTGCAGATCGCCGACCTCGAACTCTCGACGGCCGATGACGACGCGCTGGCCCGACTGCGGAGCACGCGGCTGGGATTCGTCTTCCAATCGTTCGCACTCCTCCCCATGCTCACGGCGGCCGAGAACATCGAGGTCCCGCTGCGCGTGGTCAGGGCAGAACCGGAGGCGCGCGAGGAGCGCGTGCGGGAACTGCTCGAGCTGGTCGGGCTCGCCGGCCACGCCAATCAGCGCCCCGACGAGCTCTCGGGGGGCCAGCAGCAGCGCGTCGGCATCGCGCGCGCCCTGGCCAACCGGCCCGACCTGCTGATCGCCGACGAACCGACCGGGCAGCTCGACAGCAGAACCGCGATCGCGATGATGCAGCTGATCGCCGAATTGGTGCATCAGCAGGGCGCGGCGGCGATCGTCAGCACCCACGATCCGCAGCTCGCCGCCTTCGCGGACCGCGGGCTCGAACTGCACGACGGACGACTGGTCGCCGAATCCGGACACGGCCGCCACCGTGCCCCCGAACCGGCCCGCTAGCATCGGCGCATGGTTCCGCTTTCGCACTGGGTGACCTTCGTCATCGCCGCGGCGCTGCTGATCGCGCTGCCCGGCCCGAGTGTGCTCTTCGTCATCGGAAGGACGCTCGCCCTCGGCCGCCGGGCCGGCCTGCTGAGCGTGGTCGGCAATGCCAGCGGGATGCTGGTGCAGACCACCCTGGTCGCGCTCGGCGTCGGCGCCATCGTGGCGCAGTCGATCGTGGTGCTGACCGTGATCAAGTACGCGGGAGCTGCCTACCTGGTGTTCCTCGGGATCCAGGCGATCCGGCACAGGAGCCGGGTGTCGGCGCCAGTCGAATCCAGTGCGCCGCGGTCGACGCTCCGACTGCTGGGCGAGGGGTTCGTGGTCGGGGTCACCAACCCGAAGTCGATCGTGTTCTTCGTCGCGATCCTGCCGCAGTTCATCGATCCGAAGGCCGGCAGGATCCCGTTCCAGTTGGCCGAACTCGGGCTCACCTTCGTCGTGCTCGCCCTGCTGATGGACAGCATCTGGGCCCTGTCGGCCGGCGCAGCCCGGCACTGGTTCGCCCGGTCGCCGAAGCGCCTGTCCCATCTCGGTGTCGCAGGCGGTGTGGTGATGATCGGGTTGGGCGGAGCGCTCGCGGTCACCGGTTCGAAGAGCTGACGCCTCGGTCCGAGTCCGCTCAGCCGGCGTTGACCGGGATGGTGTGGTAGCCCGTCGCGCCGTTCGGCACCGTGTCGGCGACCTCAGCGGTCTGCACGGCGCCGGTGGCGTCGGTCGCCCGCACCTCCAGCTGGTGCTGCCCGGCCGACGCGTCCCAGTCCCAGCGCCACTGCACCCAGGTGTCTGCTGAGATCGCGGCGGCGAGCTCGGCCTCGTTCCAGTCGCCGCCATCCACCCGCACTTCGACCTTCTGGATGCCGGTGTGCTGATGCCAGGCGACGCCCGCCACCACGACCCGGCCGGCCTTCACGCCCGCGCCGGCTCGGGGCACGTCGATGCGGGATTCGAGTTTCA
>Ga0207695_10001400_pt1 | contig 40672 bp, 33 predicted proteins | sample KBSC54metaG_FD_184354 | JGI IMG/M metagenome (GOLD analysis project Ga0207695, IMG submission 184354) | Corn rhizosphere microbial communities from Kellogg Biological Station, Michigan, USA - KBS C5-4 metaG (SPAdes) (version 2) | ecosystem: Host-associated > Plants > Roots > Rhizosphere > Soil...
ATGTAGCAGAACGTCGGCGGAACCCCGGGCGCGTCGGCGATGGCCAGCGGATGGGGACCGAAGTACCCGAACTTGGGACCGTCGTAACCCAGGGCCACCGGATCGCCGATGAAGACGTTGGTGCCGTCCCTCAGCACCAGGTAGACGCGCTGGTCGGGGGGCGGGATGCGGTGCACGTGGGGCGCGTCGATGTAGCAGAAGGCGCCCAGGTGCGGTGACACCGGGTGCATCCCCTGATAGCGCGGCATGGGCCCGTCGGCGCGCGCCACCGTCGGCGCCAGGGCGCAGAGCGCCGAGAGCAGCGCCCACGGCGCCAGCGCCCAGCGCGGCCTCGGTCGCTGGCAGGCGGGCGTGCGCCCGGCGCGCGCTCGACAGTCGCGCGCCGAGCTGCCCCGCGACCGCGGCCGCCAGCGCGAATCATGGTCAGGCCCAGGTCCCCTCGCCGTGCGTTCCAACTGTGCCATCTCAGCGGCGCAGGATAACGCAGGGGCCGGCGGCGCGGAACCCTCGCCTGCGCGCGGGAAAAACCCGGCTGACTACTGGCAGGGCTGGGGCACGCAGAACGAGTTGATCTCGGTCGTGGGAATGGTCGGCGAGAAGTCCATGCCGGCCAGCGCGGGCGCCTCCTGAAAGTGCATTCCCTTGACGCTGACGTGCACGCTGGCGCTGGCGGTGGCGATCGCGTAGTCGCCGGGGAAGTTGTTGTAGCAGTAGACGTAGCTCGGTCCGGCGGCGTCGCTGCACAGGGCCGAGGGATCGGCGGACATCGCGCTCAGGTTCCAGGGGGTGTTGTCGGCCTGCGGCAGGTCGAAGCCGATCTCGGCCCGGCCGTTCCCGTGCACGCGATTGCTGGCGAACGCGCGCAGCTGGATGTGGGTGCTGGCATCGCTGGTGGCGAAATACAGGCCGCCGGCCAGCCCCGAGGCCGAGGCCGAGGCCGACAGGTTGTTCGACACGTCGTTGCCGCTGAACCACAGCTCGGTGGTGTCGTCGCCGTCGATGGCGTCGGGCGCCTCAGTGACATAGACGCCAGCGCCACCGTTCATGGTGACGATGTTGTTCGACAACGTCGCCCCCACCTTGCCACCCGCCAGGGCCCCGGTGCCCGTTCCCTGCCCGCTGAGGACGACGCCGCGCCCCGTGTTGCCCGAGATCGTGCTGCCCGAGAGCAAGAACTGAGAGAGCTGAACCATCGACACAGGCTGCGTCCGCTGCAGATCGATCCCGTCCACGCCGTTGTGGCTGACGGTGGCCGCGGAGACTGTCACCGGAACGATCGTCCGGACGACCAGCCCCTTGCCGCCGTTGTCGTGCACTGAGAGGCCGGTCAGGCTGACGGACGGTCCCGCGGTCTGACCCAGCAGCTCGATGCCGTTGCCCCGATTGCCGCTGACGATCAGTCCGCCGTCAGCGATCACGGAGCCATCCCCGGCGGTGATGCCGGTCCCGAAGCCGCTGATCTGAACGGGACCGTGCAGGGTCGCCTGGACGGCGCTCGCCCCCGCGGCGACCCTGATGCCGCTGGAGAGATCGGCCGAGCTGGCCGGCAAGCTGGTCATGAGCTGCGCCGCGCCGGCGGCGCTGGCGGTGAACGTGACGTCGGCGGTGCCCGACAGCTGTATCCCCGTGAAGTGCGCGGCGCCGCCGATCACGGTGTCGGCGAACGTGGCCATGCCCGCCGTCGCCAGGATGCCCACGACGCTGCCGCTCGCGCCCGGATCGGTCAGCGCGACCGTGAGGCCCGTGAAGGCGGCGTTGCCGCCCGCGATCGCTACGCCGACGCCGGTGCCGGCGACGCTGCTGCCGGTCACCGCCAGGGTACATCCCGCGCCCAGGGAGATACCGGTCTGACTGGTTCGGCCGCTGAGGGCGACGTGATCCAGCGAGGCCGCCTGGGCCAGGTTGGGCGCGCACGCCACCAGGCTGGTCACGTTGGTGCCGGCGGTGGTGCTGCCGGAGGCGCCGCTGGCGTCGATGGTGAAGCCGACCAGCGACGAGCCGTCGCCCAGGGTGACGGCCGGCTGGGCGGACGCGTTGCCCGGGACGTCGATGAAGTAACGAGAGGGCGTGGGCGCAGAGGCATTTCCCGCGACCAGGTGCACGCCCGTGGGGATGGCCAGGGTCCCGCTGGAGACCAGGCGCACGGCGGGCGTCATGGTGAAGTCGTCATGCTGGACCACGACGCGTGTCACCGCCGGGCTGGCGGCCACGCGCTCGAAGGCGGCGCCCAGGCTGGACAGCCGGCACGCGGCCGGCTGGGCCGCCCCCGTGGGCGCGCCGGTCAACAGAGGGGACGGCGCCGGCATCGGATCGACGTAGAGCGTGTCCACGGCGGCGGCCTTGCACACGCAGACGTTCGCGCCCTGGGCAGTCCCCGCGGTCAGGTGCTGACTGGCGCAGTCGAGCGAGACCTTCCACAACATGCAGGCCCCGATCTACTAACAAATCAGGATGGCGTCGCCGGTCTCGTCGGCGAAGGTGGCGCCCGCCCCGGCCGCGGCGCAGCCCTTCCCCACGGACGGCCCGTCTGCGGGGCAGCCACAGGCAGTCCCGGTCGCCACGACGCCGGGCACCTGGCAGCTCTGGCCGGACCCGCAGGCGTTGTCGGCCGCCGCCACGAAAACACACCCGTTGGCGTCGGCGGCGCAGTGACCGAACAGCGTCGGGTCGTCCGCCGAGCAGAAGTCCCCCTCCATGGCGGGCTGGCCACAGCGGGCGTCGTTCGCGCAGGCGCAGGCTCCGTCGGTGCAGGTCTGGTGAGCTCCGCAAGGGTCGGCGGGGTGCCAGGCGGCACAACCGTCCGCGTCTGTGCCGCACACCTGCGGCGTGCCGTCGGCGCCGCACGCGCGCGCGGTCAGCTGACAGACGGCCGGGGAGGGGCAGTGGCCGGCGGCGCCCTGACCGCCGGCGCCTCCGACGGCGCCGGCAGCGCCTCCGGCCTGGCCGGACTGGCCCCCGCCCGCGATCGCGCCGCCGGTGCCTCCCCCCATCCCCGTCGCAGTCTGGCCGCCCAGCGCGCCCGAGTTTCCACCACCCGCCTCGCCACCACTCCCGGGTGCCCCGCCCGATGAGCCGCTGCAGGCGAACGAGAGGGCGCAAAGGGCGACACAGAAGGTCCTGGCGGTCTTTGTCGGCTGGTCCACGACGTCAGTATCGGTCCGTAGGCCGAACCGCTTGAAGGCCGCGTGCACCGGCGGTGCTTGCCGGGGCCCCGGCCCGCGGGGATCACGGAGAGCGCACAAAAAAGAAAGGCCCGGAGCGTTTCCGCTCCGGGCCTTTCCGGGTTCCTACTTACGAGCTTGCGCTCGTGCTAGCAGACGTCGCTTACTGCAGCGCGACCGGGCAGGTCGTCGGCGCGCCACCGGGGCAGACGCCCCACGTGGTCGAGTCGTCGTTGCCCTGGGGCGAGGCACCCAGAGCCGCCGAGTAGTCGGCGCCCGGGATGATCGTGCCGGAGTTCCACTTCAGGCCGTAGGCGTGAACGTGGATCAGGCTCTGGTTCTGGGCGTTCAGGTCCGTGCCCGGGATGGCCAGACCGAGGTTCGACGCGTTCGCGCTGTACCCGGCCAGGGTGTTCGGCGAAGCAGCCGCCGAGCAACGCTGGGTCAGGTCGACACCGACGATGCTGCCGTCGCTGCCGATGTCCCAATCGCCGTCCGGAGACGAACCCGAGGCGGACGTGCTGGTCCGCTGCGGGATGCCGAAGGACAGCTGAGCGCGGCCGTTGCACGAGACCGTGTTGCCGAGGAAGCTCGACATACGGACGCGCGTGCAGGCGGTCGCCGCGTGGTTCTTGACATAGACCGGCGCCAGGATGGTGCCAGTCTGCGCCACGGTGGCCGTATCCGAGCAGCCGATGTCGTTGGCCGTCAGCACGTTGTTCAGGCCGCTGGCCACGCAGTTCGCGCCGGTGCAGGCCGCGTTCGTCGCATCGCTGGGCGCGAAGTAGATGCCGCCCGCGACAGGCTCCTGACCCGACGACGGAACCGACGTCAGGTTGCCAGTCACCAGGTTGTTCTGGAGGCTGACCTCGGTCACGTCATCGGCGCCGCCCGCGAGGGTCGGGTCGACGTCGCGAGCCTCGGTCACGTACACGCCCACGCCCGAGTTGTTCTGGACGTGGTTGTTCTTGATGACGGCCGAGACCTTGCCGCCAACTGCGCTGCTGCCGCCGAAGACGCCCGAGAAGGCGCCGGTGGCACCGCCGGGGGCGTCAGCCGTCCCCAGGCCGCAGATCCGCGCGCCCGTCGGGCCGCCGACCTGATCCAGATCGCCGCCCGACAGCGTGATGCCGCAGCCCATGTTGCCGCTGATCGAGCTGTTCTGCAGCGTCACGAGGAAGCCCGTGTTGCCGTTGATCTGGCTACGCTGCACGTCGATACCGCCCGTGCCGTTCGGGAACGCCGTGAGGGCGCTGTTCGCGATCGGGGTACCGTTGCCGGTGACCTTGACCGTGTCGAGGGCGACCGGAACGACGCCACGAACCAGGACGCCCGCGCGGCCGTTGTTCGTGAAGGACGCGCCGGTGATCAGGACGCGAGCGAGCGGGTCGTTCGGGTCCGTGCCGGCCAGGGCCAGCGACGAGAACACCTGCAGACCATCACGCAGGTTGGCGGTCGACATGACGTTGGTGCCGGTCGAGACGACGTGGCCGTTGTTGACCACGATGCCGTCGACGTAGTTCGTCACCTTCGTGTTGTCGTTGATCGTCAGGCGCGGCACCGCGGTGTTGGCCGCAGGAGCCGTGACGTTGACGATGGCGTTCTCGGTGCCGGTGCCGACCACGACACCCGCGATCGCCGTCTGGTTGCCCAGCGGCGTGACGACGTCGATCAGCGTGGGAGCGGTCGACGAACCGGTCAGGGTCACGTTACCCGCCGAGGCGACGGCCATGACGCCGGCCGAGGCAGGCGTGGCCGGCTGCATGATGCTGACGCCGGTCCAGCCAGTGACACCCGAGATGTGGGTGCCGTTGACGGTCACCAGACCGCCGTTGGCGATGATGCCCGTACCGGGCGACGTGGTGCCCGCGCCCGAGATGCTGCCCTGGTTGATGTTCACACCCATGGCGGCCGGGCTGTTGGACTGATCGACCAGGTAGCCGGTGAAGCCACCCGTCGAGCTGGCCAGGATATCGACGCCCGTGACCGTCGCGGTGCCGTTGAACACGCGAACGCCAACGCCCAGGGCGCCGACGTGCAGGTTGTGAGGCGTCAGCGAAGCCGCGCCGTCGATCGTCGCGTCGTTGGTGACCGTCAGGATGTTACCCGCGTCGGCGGCAACCGAGCCCGCCGTGCTGTTGACGCCGTTGCTGACGCCATTGGTGCCCAGCTCGATGTTCGTCTGGCCCGTGCCACCCGTCAGGTTCACGTTCAGGTGCGTCGCGACCAGGCTGGCCGTCGTGGCGGCAACCGGATCCGTGGCGTGGTCGAGGACGATGCCGCGGCCCGTGCCGGCGCCACCGACGATCGACAGGAAGTCAGCCTGCCAGGCAGACTGGCCCTGAACGAGCAGCGCCGTCTGGTTGGTGGCCGAAGGCACACCAGGACCGCCGGTGCCGGCCGTCTTGGTGAGGATGAGGACCTGATTCAGGCGACCGGTCACCGGGGCGACGGCCGGGGTGCTGGTCCAGCTGCCCGTGATGGGGCTGGCGACGACGGCGATGACGCCCGCGCCGGCGTTCACGCCCGAGCCGTTGGTGGCGCTCGCGTCGATGGTGTAGCCCTCGAGGACGGCCTTGTCGCCCAGACGGACGGCGTAGCCGGCCGTGGTGGTCGCGTCGACGTCGATCACGTAGTGCAGCGGGTTGAAGCTGCCCTGATCGCTGGTGTACACGTGCACGCCCGCCGGGATGTCCATCGGGAAGATCTCGCAGGAGTTCGGGGCGTTGCAGTTGCTGACGCCAGGCGAACCGGCCTTGGTCTTGAAGTGCACGTTGCTGGACGTCGTGTGCTGCGCAATGACCTCGGTCACCGCGGGCATCGTCTGCTTGAACGCGGTGGTCAGGGTGCGGAAGCGGCAAGCGGCCGGGAACTGAGCGCCCGTCGGCTGGCCCGTCATGAACGTCGACATCTCCGGATCCGGATCGACATAGTACTGACCCGCAACCGCCGGCGCCTTGCAGACGCAAGCCGGGAGCGAGGTGACCGGGTCGGTGCCGCCCGTCAGCTGCTGGCTGGCGCAGCTGGTGGTGATCTGCCACGTGTAGCAGCCACCCGCGCCCGTCGCCTTACAGGTGAGGACCGCGTCGTCGGCCTTCGAGCCACGACGCTCGCCCGCCGTGGCCTGGGCCATGGTGCAGCCCGTGCCATTGAGGGCCACGGTCGCGCCGCTCTGATCGCTCAGAGCGGGAGCGCAGCCGCAGGCCGCGCCCGGCGTCACGATCGTGCCGGTCGAGGCCGTCTGGCAGGTCGTGCCCGGGGCGCAAGCAGCGCCGGCCGTCACGGTGTAGCAGCCATCCGCCCCCTGGTTACAGGTGGAGTGGGTGGAGCCGCCGATCGTCGGGCAGAAGTCGCCCGCCATCGGAGGCGTACCGCACGCCGGATCGTTGTTGCACTTGCACGTGCCACTGGTGGCATCGCAAGTCTGGTTCGCGCTGCACTTGTCAGGCTGACCGGCCGTCGTGCCCCAGAAGGGGCAGCCCGTGACCGGATCGGTCTGGCAGCTCTGCGGAGCGCCGCTGCTGCACCGGAACGTGCCGGCAACGCAGACCACCGTCTCGCCGCACATCGTGTGACCGCCGGCGCCGCCAGCGCTGCCACCGGTGCCACCACCGGTGCCACCGCCGCCGCCGACCGCACCTGCGCCACCCGTGCCAATCGAGCCACCGGCCGCGCCAGCGGATCCACCGCTGCCGCCCGTGGCCGAGCCACCGTGGCCGCCAGCGCCACCGACGGCTCCGCCGGTGCCTGAGCCACCTTTGCCTCCTGCGGCTTGGCCGGCAGTGCCACCTTTGCCGCCAGTGCCGCTGCCGCTACCAGAGCCGCCGCATCCGGCTACTCCTAGTGCGACTATGGCAGTCAATGAGATGAAGAAATTCGAAGACAATTTTACTTTGAACACGCTGAACCTCCCCGGGTAGGTTTTTCCGGCCGGGGCAGTTTCGAGGAATAGAAAAGTTTTGTCAACTCTTTCGGCGCGGTTTTCCCTTCTGGTTTTCGTCGGAGGGGTCACAATTTGGAACTCCGAAATGCTTCAGTGAAAAGCGCAGAGGCCTTGAAAAAAGGCACGAACGCGCGTGTCGCGAGGGGCCAGACAGCGCGGTGCGCCATGGTCCCCGGGGTGCCTTCCAGCCGGCTGCCATAAGGGCTGGGTGGCATTGACGTACGTGGGGGCCGATGGCAGTATCCCGCGCCCTTAGCCTACCCTCGCCCTCGCCCGTGCCACCGTCTTCGTCGCCCGTGAAGTCTGTCCCGTCGCCTGCCAGCCCCGGAGAGCCGTGCTCAAAGCCTTGACCATATTCAGCGGCAACGCCAACCGCGAGTTGGCGCAGTCGATCTGTCGATACGTCGACATCCCGCTGGGCGACGCCGAGGTCACCCGCTTCGCGGACGGTGAGATTTACGTCGAGATCAAGGAGAACGTCCGCGGCGTGACGTGCTTCGTCGTGCAGCCGACCTGCGCGCCGGTCAACGACAACCTGATGGAGCTGCTGGTCATGATCGACGCGCTCAAGCGCGCCTCGGCCGGCACCATCGTGGCCGTCGTGCCCTACTTCGGTTACGCGCGTCAGGATCGGAAGAGCAAGCCGCGTACGCCCATCAGCGCGCGCCTGGTGGCGGACCTGTTGACCGCGGCGGGCGTGGACCGCGTGCTGGCCATCGATCTACACGCCGGGCAGATCCAGGGATTCTTCAACATCCCGGTCGATCATCTGTATGGGATGCCCGTGCTGATGGAGTCCATGCGCAGCCAGTTCACGAACGAGGCGGTCATCGTGTCGCCCGACGCAGGCGGCGTCGAGCGCGCCCGCGCGTACTCGAAGCGCCTGGGCGGCGGACTGGCCATCATCGACAAGCGACGGCCTGCGCCGAACGTCAGCGAGGTGGTGAACATCATCGGCGACGTGCGCGGGCGCGACGCGATCATCGTGGACGACATGGTGGACACGGCGGGGACCCTGTGCGCGGCCGCCCAGGCGGTGATGAACCAGGGGGCGCGCGCGGTGTTCGCCTGCGCGAGCCACGGCGTGCTGTCCGATCCGGCCATCGAGCGCATCATGGCCTCGCCCTTGAAAGAGCTGATCATCACCGACACGGTGACCCCGCGGGCCGCCGTGAAGGACTGCCCCAAGGTGCGGATCCTGTCGGTGGCGCGCCTGCTGGGCGAGGCGGTGAAGCGCATTCACCACGGCGATTCCATCAGCTCGCTCTTCATCTGATTTCGGATTCGAATTTCAACGTCAACGGGAAACCGATAGCTCCACGAAAAAGGAAATGGACATGGACACGGGTTTGAATTTCGCGAAGGTCGACGCCGAGGTGAGGCAGCAGCGCGGCAAGGGCGGCGCTCACAAGGTGCGCGCGGCGGGCAAGGTCCCCGGCGTTCTGTACGGACGGCGCTCCACGCCCGTTCCCGTCGCATTCGACGGCCGCCTGCTGGTGAAGGCGCTGGACAAGGACAAGCGGCGCAACACCGTGTTCACCCTGTCGCTGAAGGGCGACGCCGGCACGGAGGACGTGACGGCGATGATCAAGGACGCCCAGATCGATCCCATCTCGCAGACGCTGGTCCACGTCGACTTCCTGCGCGTCGATCTGAACGACGAGGTTCACGTCACGGTGCCGCTGGTGCTGGTGGGCAAGGCCGCGGGCGTCGTCAACGGCGGCCAGCTGCACCAGAGCATGCACGTGCTGTCGGTGGCGGCGAAGCCGGCCGCCATCCCCACCAAGATCGAGGTGGACGTCAGCGCGCTGAACATCGGCGAGGCGGTGCACGTCAGCGACCTGAAGCTGGCGAACGGCGTGCGCGCGATGATCGAAGGCAAGGAAGCGGTGGCGTCGGTCGTCGCTCCGAAGGCCGAGAAGGCCGAGGCCGAGGCGGCTCCCGCCGAGGGCGCGGCGCCCGCGGCCGAGGCGGCGGCTGGTGGCGACAAGGCGGCCGCTGGCGCGGCGGCCGGTGGAGCTGCCAAGGCGGGCGACAAGGCCGCGGCCGCTCCCAAGAAGGAGGAGAAGAAGAAGTAACCGCTTCCCCGCTTCGACGACGACGGAGAATCCGACGTGTGGCTGCTGGTCGGCCTGGGCAACCCAGGCCAGGAATACGCGAACACGCGCCACAACGTCGGGTTCCAGGTCGTCGATCTCCTGGCCCAGCGGACGGGCGCGCCGGCGGCGCGCGCGAAGTGGGGCGCGGAGATCGCCGAGACGCGAATCGGCGGCGAGCGGGTCCTTCTGTGCAAGCCCATGGAGTACATGAACGTCAGCGGGCAGCCGGTGGTGCGGGTGGCCAGCTTCTGGAAGGTCGAGCCGAAGCAGACAGTCGTCGTCCACGACGATCTGGATCTGCCCTTCGGCCGCCTGAAGCTGGGCGCGGGCGGCGGGCATGGCGGCAACAACGGCGTTCGCTCCATCCTGGCCGAGTGGGGTAACGCCGACTTCAGCCGGGTACGGATGGGAATCGGGCGCCCCGCGGCGGGTCGCGACGCCTCCAGCCACGTGCTGGGCGGCTTCGACCCCGTCGAGCGGGCGGCGGCCGAGGAGTTCTACGCGCGTGCCGCCGACGCGGCCGCTTGCATCATCACCGACGGGCTGGCCGTGGCGATGAATCGATTCAACGGAAGCGCGGGCGGCAAGCCCGCCAAGCAAGACAAGACCAAGGGAAACGACACGAAGGGGGGCGCCACCTGAATGGTCGGGTGACGTTCCTTCTCCTTGCCCCGGCGCACGCCGCGGGCCTCACGTCCAAAGGGAGATAGCAAATGGCAGAAGCACGGTACGGATCGAGCCGGGACATTCCCGGACGCAAACGCGAGTACGAGACCATCTACATCCTGCGCCCCGACATCGCGAACGAGGCGGTGGGCGCCGTCAACACGAAGATCCGCGGCGTCATCGAGACGGGCGGCGGCACGCTGTTGAAGGTGGAGAACTGGGGCAAGCGGAAGCTCGCCTACGAGGTCCAGAAGCAGATGAAGGGGATGTACCTCTTCTTCTCGTACCTGGGCACGGCCGGGCTGGTGGAAGAGGTCGAGCGCAACCTGCGCCTCACCGACTCCGTCATCCGCGCCTACTCGGTGAAGATCGCCGAGAACGTCGATCCGGCCTCGCGCACCAGCGAGGTGACGGACGAGACGTTCGCCAAGGCCGCCACCCCGCGGCCCGACGAGGAAGAGATCGCCACCGGTCAGGCGGATCTGCGCGCGGTCTTCGGCGACGACGAAGACGGCGCGTTCGACTTCGAAGAAGCTGTCTTCGGCAGCGACAACGACGGCCCCCTCTAAGCGACGGAGAACGAGAACATGTCAATGGAAAGAGAAGAACGACGAGGCGGGGCCGCTGGCGCCGCGGGCGCGGACGATCGCGGCGACAAGAAGCGCTCGATGGGGCGCCGCAAGCAGTGCAAGTTCTGCGGGGACGACGGCCTGAAGATCGACTACAAGGACCAGGCCCTGCTGAAGTACTTCATCACCGATCGCGGCAAGCTGGTGCCGCGCCGGATTTCGGGCAACTGCGCGAAGCACCAGCGCGAGATCGCCACGGCCATCCGCCGCGCGCGCATGATCGCGTTGATGCCCTTCGCGGTGACGGGAGCGTGAGCCATGCAAGTCATCCTGCGTGAAGACCTGGAGAACCTCGGCAAGTCCGGGGAGGTGGTGACGGTCAAGCCGGGCTACGGGCGCAACTACCTGATCCCGCAGGGCCTGGCCGTCACGGCGACCAAGGCCGACGTGGCGCGCGTGGCGCACGAGAAGCGCGTCATCGCCGCCCGCAACGCCAAGCTGCAGAAGGACGCCCAGGCCGAGGCCGACCGCCTCAACCAGGTCAGCGTCTCGATCGCGGTGGCGGTGGGCGAGGAGGACAAGATGTACGGCTCGGTCACGGCGAAGGACATCGCCGAGGCTTACCGGGAGAAGGGCGTCGCCGTCGACTCGAAGAAGCTGGTGCTGGACGAGCCCATCAAGACGCTGGGCCTGTCCGAGGTGACGGCCAAGCTGGCGCACGGCGTGACCGCCACGCTGAAGGTGTGGGTCGTCAAGAAAGAGGCCTGAGAAGCCAGGCTGAGGAGGCCGGCGGCACAGCGACGCTGAGCCGTCCGCCCTTCGCCAGCCGCTGAACGAGCGCGCGGCGCTTGACGGCTTTGGCCGTTCGCGACCGCGCGTTTCGTTTTTGTGGCGCCGGTCGCGGACGGCTATCGAGAAATCTTCGCGGGGCGTCCGATCGTGTGCGCGTTCGCGCGGCGCGCGCGTAAGATCCAGCGTCCGCCATGCTCGAAGTCGTATCGTCCCAGCCGGTCTCCAGTCGCTCCCCCCCGCACAACCTGGAGGCGGAGCGGGCGGTGCTGGGCGGCGTGCTGATCAAGCCCAGCGTCTTCGACGAGGTGGCGATGGCGCTGCAGATCGACGACTTCTTCCTGCCCGCCCACCGCGAGATCTTCGAGGCCCTGCTGGCCATCGACAAGCGGCGCCAGCCGCTGGATCTGGTGGCCCTGGCCGACGAGCTGCGGGTGCGGGGGATGATCGCGCGGCTGGAGGGGGGCGAGGCCTACCTGCTGGCGCTCTACAACAACGTCCCCACGGCCGAGAACGTCAACCACTACGCGCGCCTGGTGAAAGAGAAGGCGACGCTGCGGCGCCTCATCGCCGCCTGCGCCGAGATCCAGTCGCGGGCCTACGGCGACTTCGGCCAGTTCGAGGAGTTCCTGGACGAGGCGGAGACGCAGGTCTTCAAGGTCGCGCAGCAGAACCGGCGCGAGACCTACTCGGCGGCCCCCGACATCATGGAGGAGGTCCTGCACAACATCGAGGTGCGGGCCGCCGAAAGAAAAGCCGTGACGGGCGTCCCCACGGGCTTCACCAAGCTGGACGAGCTGACGGCCGGGCTGCAGCGCGAGAACCTGATCATCGTGGCGGCGCGCCCCGGCGGCGGCAAGACGTCGTGGGCCATCAACGTCGCCGTGCACGCGGCGATGCGCAAGATCCCGGTGCTCATCTTTTCCCTCGAGATGTCGAAGTACGAGCTGATGGAGCGCATGCTGGCCGCCGAGGCACGCATCGACTCGGGGAAGATCAAGCGCGGCTTCCTCGAGTACTCGGACTGGAAGAACAAGATCCACCCCGCCAGCAAGAGCCTGGCCGAGGCGCCCATCCTCATCGACGACTCGTCCGCCATCTCGATCATGGAGATCCGGGCCAAGGCGCGGCGCTTCCGCGGCGACAACCGCTACTTTCCGCCCCTGGGCCCCACGCCCGACGGGCGCCCTCCCCAGCCGCCGCTGGGGCTGATCGTCGTCGACTACCTGCAGCTGGCGCGGGGTGGCGGCGGCAAGAAGGACGAGAACCGCCAGCAAGAGATCGCGGAGATCTCGCGCGGCCTGAAGGCGCTGGCCAAGGATCTGAAGGTGCCCATCATCGCCGTGTCGCAGCTGAACCGCGAGGTGGAGAAGCGCGAGGGCAAGCCGAAGCTGTCCGATCTGCGCGAGTCGGGCGCCATCGAGCAGGACGCCGACATGATCCTGTTCATCCACCGCGAGGATCAGGGGGACGGCAGCGTCAGCAGCACGCCCACCTCGACGTCGGAGATCATCGTGGGCAAGCACCGCAACGGGGCCACCGGTTCGGTGAAGGTCACGTTCATTCGCGAGTACACGAAGTTCGAGAACTACGCCGATGAGCCCGAGTTTGCCTGAGCCGGGAAGCCCGAAGGGAGGGGCTACGAAAGGCGCCAACAGTCTGCCTGCCCCGTCCGCGGCGAGTGCGCCCGGTGAGACCGCGCGGAGTGGTCAGGATGGAGCGCGCGTCATCGTCATCGTCGCCGACGGTGTGGGCTGCGGCGGGGCGCCGGACGCCGCCGCTTATGGCGACAGCGGCGCCGACACGCTGGGGAACCTGGCGCGCCGGCAGCACGGATTGCACCTGCCCAACCTGGGCGCGCTGGGCCTGGGCAACGTGACCGGGATCGAGGGCGTGGCCGAGGTGACCGCGGCGCGCGGCGCCTGGGGCGCGATGCGCGAGGTGTCGAACGGCAAGGACACCATCACGGGGCACTGGGAGATGGCCGGCCTCGTCACCGCGCAGGGGTTCAACACGTTCCCCGACGGCTTCCCGGCGCGCATCACCGAGCCGCTGGCGCGGGCGGCCGGGCGCGGTCTGCTGGGGAACAAGGCCGCCTCGGGCACCGCCATCCTCGACGAGCTGGGGCCCGAGCACCTACGCACGGGCGCGCTGATCCTGTACACGTCGGCCGACTCGGTGCTGCAGCTGGCGGCGCACGAAGACGTGGTGCCGCTGCCGGAGCTGTACCGCGTCTGCCTCGAGGCGCGCACGATCGCCGACCACGAGCGCATCGGACGGGTCATCGCCCGTCCCTTCGTGGGCAGCCCCGGCGCCTTCCGCCGCACCTACAACCGGCGGGACTTCGCGGCGGTGCCGCCCCAGCCGACCCTGTGCGACGTCCTGACGGCGGCGGGCATTCCCGTCGTGGGCGTGGGCAAGATCAGCGACATCTTCGCGGGGCGCGGCGTGGGCCAGTCGCTGCACAGTGAAGGCAACGACGACGGGATGCGGCTGACGCTGGAGGCGCTGGAGCGCCTGCGGAACGGCCTGCTGTTCGTCAACCTGGTCGACTTCGACAGCATGTACGGTCACCGCAACGATTGCCCGGGGTTCGCGCGCGCCCTGGAACGGATGGACGCGTGGCTGCCCGCGCTGCAGGCGCGCCTGCGCCCCGGCGACACCGTCTTCATCACGGCGGACCACGGCAACGATCCCACCACGCCCGGCACCGATCACACGCGCGAGCGCGTGCCCTTGCTGGCGTTCGGCCCCGGCGTGCAGGCGGCCTCGCTCGGTGATCGGGCGTCGTTCGCCGATCTGGGCCAGACGGTGGCCGCCGCGCTGGGGGCGCCGGCGCTGGCGCACGGCACCAGCTTCTGGGAGAGCATTCGCCCGTGAGGGCGCGATCTCCTGGAAAGGGGCCGGGGCCCCTTGGCGCGGTCCGCAAGGCCAGCAGGCCGGCGCCGCTGCCCGTCACCACCTGGATCGCGCGCAAGCGGGACGGCGGGTCGCTGGACGACGACGCCATCCGCGCCCTGATCTCCGGCGCCGCCACCGGCCGCGTTCCCGACTATCAGCTGGCCGCGCTGCTGATGGCGATCGTGTGGCGGGGCCTGTCCCCCGGGGAGCTGGGCGCCTGGCTCGACGCCATGGTGGCGTCAGGCGATCGCATGCGGCTGGGGGACGTTCCGGGCGTGAAGGTGGACAAACACTCGACCGGTGGCGTGGGCGACAAGATCTCCCTGTGTCTGGCGCCGCTGGTCGCCGCGTGCGGCGTCCCGGTGCCGATGATGTCGGGCCGCGCGCTGGGACACACGGGCGGCACGCTGGACAAGCTGGAGTCCATCCCCGGCTTCCGCACCGCCCTGGACCCGCGGGCCTTCGCGCGCGTGCTGGCCAAAGCGGGGCTGGTGCTGGCCGGGCAGAGCGCGCGCCTGGCCCCCGCCGATCGGATCCTCTACGCGCTCCGCGACGCCACCGCCACGGTCGAGTCCATCCCCTTGATCGCCTCGTCGATCCTCTCGAAGAAGATCGCCGAGGGGACGGACGCGCTGCTGATGGACGTGAAGGTGGGCCGGGGGGCGTTCTTGCCCGAGAGGGCGCGGGCCCGCGAGCTGGCGCGCACACTGGTCGCGCTGGGCAGTCGCGCCGGGCTGCGGGTCGTGGCGCTGCTGACGGCGATGGATCAACCGATCGGCCACGCCATCGGCAACGCCTGCGAACTGGCCGAGGCGATCGACGTGCTGCGCGGGGGCGGCCCCGCGGACACGCGCGCGCTGACCGTGCGCTTCGGCGCCGAGATGCTGATCCTGGGCAAGCGCGCGCGCGACCTGGCCGAGGGGACGCGGAAGATCGAGGCGGCCATCGGTTCGGGGGCCGGGCTGGAGAAGCTGCGGCTGTGCGTCCGCCTGCAAGGTGGCGACGTGCGCGTGATCGACGAGCCGCACCGGCTGCCGGTCGCGCGGCACGAGGCCGTGATCGCGGCGGGGCGCGCTGGCTTCGTCACGTCGCTGGACGCAGGGGCGCTGGGACGCGCCGCCACGCGGCTGGGCGCCGGACGCGCGCGCAAGGAAGATCGCGTGGATCCCGGCGTCGGGATCGCGCTGCACGCCAAGCAGGGCGACGCCGTGGCGCGCGGCGCACCGCTGGCCACCGTCCGTTACAGCGAGAGCGCGCGCTTCGAGGCGGTGCGCGCGGCGATCGCGGGCAGCTTCGCCGTCGGCGCGCAGCGGCCACGCGCCCAGCCGCTGGTCCTGGAACGAATCGACTGAAGCGCGAGCGACGGCCCGGCGCTCTGTCCCGACGCTACGCGCCCCAGGCCACGCGCGCCACGAAGCGGAGCCACATCACCAGCAGCACGAAGTTGCTGGCGGCGAAGGCAACGAAGCGCGCGAACACCCGGTTGAACGTCAGGTGGATGGCCGAGTGGATCAGGCGCAGCGCCACGAAGACCCAGGCCAGGCACAGCACCGTGCCGTCCACCGCGTGCGCCACGTAGAAGCCCAGCGACACCACGTAGAAGAGCAGCGGCATCTCGAGCAGGTTCATGAGGTTGCGGTTGAACACCGTCACGTCGGCGGGCACGGCCGCGCTCTCGCCCAGGCGGAACTCCTTCACCGAGACGCGGCGTGACCGGACGGCCAGCACCCGGCGCACTCCGGTCAGCAGCAGCACCGCGCCGGTCCACAGCGCCAGGACCGACATCGGTTGAAAGATCGCCTCCGCCCTGCCCACCGGGCGACGTTAGCACCAATGCCAGGAGGCGAGGGACGCCAAGACACTGGAGGAGCCGCCCAAGGAGCTCGATGAGCGTGTCTCCGAGTTGCTTGCCGCTGCCATCGAGGTCCATCGGATTCGAGGGGCACCGAGTCGGTGAAAGTTGCCTCGACCTGCTGCTTTCCGATCGTCTTGTCGTCGAGCTGAAGGCCGTCGAGGCGCTGGCACCGATTCACTGGGTCCAGGTCCGGTCGTATCTCAGAGCGACGGGGTGCCTTCTCGGTCTCCTGATCAACTTCAACGTGCCCGTCCTTCTCCGCGGTGTCGCCGAATCATTCTGACGCCTGACCTGGCGTCCTGGCGTCCTGGCGCTTAAGTGAACGGCATTGACGTTAGCACCGGCGCGGCGGCTCGGCCCGACACTCGTCGCGCCCCGGAACGGATGTTAGGCTGAATCGTCGTGTTCCAGCTGGAATACAGCGAGCGAGGAGAGGGGGAGGCGGTCGTGCTGCTGCCTCCGTTTCCGTTCGACCGCAGGTACTGGTCGGCGAACGTCCCCGCGCTGGTCGCGGCGGGCTTTCGGGCGGTGACGATCGACTATCCGGGCTTCGGCCCCACCCGCGCGCCGCCCGCCGCCCGGGCGGACGGCTTCTCCATCGCGGACATCGCGGCCGGCGTGGCGGCGCTGCTGGAGCGCCTGCGCATCGGCCGCGCCACCTTGCTGGGGCTGTCGATGGGGGGCTACGTGGCGCTGGCCTTCGCGGCGTCGTTCGCGGACCGGCTGCGCGCGCTGGTCCTGGCCGACACGCGCGCCGCGGCCGACACACCGGCGGCGCGCCAGGGCCGCGTGCAGGCGCTGGAGACGATCGCCACCCGCGGCGTGGACGCCTACCTCGAGCAGTCCTTGCCGCGCCTGCTGGCCCCCGGCTCCCCGCCGTCGTTGCTGGCGGCCGTGCGCGCGCTGGCCGAGGAGCGCGCGCCGGCGGTGACCGCGGGCATCGCGGCCCTGCGCGACCGGCCCGATCGCACCGCCGAGGCACCGCGCATCACCTGCCCCACCCTGCTGCTGGTGGGCGAGCACGATCAGATCGTGCCGCCGGCCGAGCTGCGCGCCCTGGGCGAAGGCATGCCCGCCGCGCGCTTCGTCGAGCTGCCCGGCGCGGGCCATCTGGCGAACCTCGAGGCGCGCGCCGCCTTCGACGACCAGGTCGTCGGCTTCCTGCGCAGCTTGCCAGCATGACTTCCGACCCAGCAGAGCACCCCGCAGAGCATCCAGGAGAGCACCCATGAAAGTTGCCACGTCGTTCACCGACCGCGTCCGCGCGGCCGCCACCGCGCTGTCCGAGCGCATCGATGCCGAGGGCGCCGAGGTGGCCGTGGTGCTCGGCTCGGGGCTGGCCTCGGTCGCCGACCGGCTGACGAAGGCGCAGTCGGCGCCGTACGCGACGTTGCCGGGCTTCCCGGGCACGACGGTGGCCGGCCACCCGGGCCGCGTCGTCGTGGGGACGATCGGCGCGCGCAAGGTGCTGTTCCTGTGTGGCCGCGTGCACGGCTACGAGGGCTACGAGGCGAGCGAGGTCGGCTTCGGCGTGCGCGTCGCCGCGACGCTGGGGGTGCGCACGCTGGTGGTGACCAACGCGGCGGGCGGCGTCGACCCGGCCCTGCGCCCCGGGGAGATCGTGCTCATCTCGGATCACCTGAACCTCACCGGGCACTCCCCGCTGACCGGCCCCAACGACGAACGCATCGGCCCGCGCTTCGTCGACATGACCGACGCCTACGCGCCCGCGTTGCGCGCCCTGGCCGCCCAGGTGGGACCGGGAGTCCTGGGCTACCCGCTGCGCGAGGGCGTGTACGCGGGCATGGCGGGCCCGTCGTACGAGACGCCCGCCGAGGTGCGCATGCTGCAGGTCCTGGGCGCCGGCCTGGTCGGCATGTCGACCGTGCACGAGGTGATCACGGCCCGCCACGCCGGACTGGACGTGCTGGGCCTGTCGATCGTCGCCAACCACGCCGCCGGCGTGATCCAGCAGAAGCTGCACCACGAGGACGTCACGCGCGCGGCGACGGCGGCAGCCGACGGCCTGGGGCGCCTGATCTTCGAGGTCGTGAAGCGTCTGCCCGCGCCGGAGCGGGCTTGAGCGGCGGGAAGCGCGCCCAGCCTCCCACGGCTGCGCAGCGGCGCGCGCTGCTGGCGCGGGCCCGCGCCGTGCGCGCCCGCGCCCACGCGCCCTACTCGAAGTTCCAGGTGGGGGCCGCGGTGCTAGACGAGAAGGGCCGCGTCCACGCCGGCATCAACGTCGAGAACGCGTCGTACGGCCTGACCGTGTGCGCCGAGCGCCACGCGGTCGCGGCGGCGGTGGCGGCGGGCGCGAAGCGGATCCGCGCCGTCGCGGTCGTCACCCCCATGTCGCCGCCGGGATCGCCGTGTGGCGCTTGCCGGCAGGTGCTGGCCGAGTTCGCCGCCCCGGAGACGCCCGTGCTGCTCGCCTCCCCCACCGGCGCCTGCGAAGAGACGACGATGGGAGAGCTGCTGCCGCGCGCCTTCCGGCTGTGAGCAGCGGTCAGCCCGGCGGAGGGGCGGCGCCCGGAGCGGGCTTCTTGCTTCCGCCCTCCAGCGGCTTGCCGGTGATCGTCGCGGCGGCGTCGCGCGCCGACTGGACCACGGCCGCGCGGTCCTCCATGTAGTCGCTGGCCGCGTTCAGGAAGTCCTCGAGGTCGAGCACCTTCTTGCCCTTGCGCGAGTGCTTGGCGCAGTACTCCCAGGCCTGCAGCTGGCGCTGATCCTCCTCGAAGAACTTCTTCGTGAAGGCCTTGAACGTCTTCGGCGGCGTCACCTTGGCGTCCTTGTTGATGTTCTGCAGCCCCGGGCCGCACTGCTCGCGGACGCGGGTCATGAACTTCACCGCGTCCGTCTTGCAGGTCGAGGCCAGGTACTCGAGCACCGCCTGGATGTCCTTCTTCTTGTCCAGGTCCGGGATGGCGCACTCCATGAACTTCTCGAACGCCACCGACTCGGGCGTGGGGTCGGCCGAGAAGGCGCCGCCCACCTCCTGGATGGTCGCGTCGACGTCCTTCACGGCGGCCCGACCCTTGACCTTCTCGGCGTAGGACTCGAGGCCGGTCTGCAGCCGGGGCAGCGTGGTCAGGTACTTGTCGAGGGGCACCTTCAGCTCGGGGGGAAAGTCCGTCGCCAGCGCCCCGATGGCGGACCGGCCGTGCTCCAGCTTGGGCACGCACTCGCTGGTCAGGTGCTCGGAGTAGGTCTTCTGCTGGGTGAAGTAGGCGCTCTCGATGCGCTGCTGGATCTGATCGGCGCTCTGGAAGTTTCCGATGTCGACCTCGCTGGACATGACGCAGTTCCAGAAGGCGCCCATCTCTTCCTTCTCACGCTCGGCGAAGCGGCCGCCCGCCTCCAGCACGGCCTGCGCGGCGGCGGTCTTCTTTCGCTCGCGCATGGTCCAGAAGCCTCCACCACCCACCACCACCGCACCCACGGCCAGGATGATCATGCGGGTGCGCTTCTGCTTGGCGGCCCGGTCCGCCATCATCCTCTGATATTCGTCCATGCCGCCGCCACCCGCGCCGCCGCCCGCCATGCCACCGCCGGGCGCCGCGAAACCGGGCGCGCCCGGGGCACTGGCCGCTAGGGGAGCGCCGCAACGAGAACAGTTCGCGAAGCCATCGAAATTGCTGTGCCTGCACTTCGGGCAAACAACCATGGGGTACCTCCGTGGGGACGGACCTTTTACCATCATTTTGAAAAGGACCCTCAAGGGTCCTTTATATCCCCCGCGACGGGTGCCGCCGGGCGAAGCCCGTCGGCACCCACGCGTCAGGCTGCGCCATCAGGATCTGGCAGGTTGGGTGATGTTGGGGCGAGGAACGACGGCTGCGACATTGGCGCGCCTTGCCTCGGAGAGCGGTGCCGCCGGGCGAAGCCCGGTCGGCACCGGCGCGGCTATGCTTCAGGTCTTCTTGCCGGACTGCTTGGCGAAGGTGGACCAGGAGCGGAGGTAGTCGAGGGCCATCTGGAGCTGGTAGTCGTCGAGGCGCTTCACGGGGGCGAGCTTCTCGCCCTGCTCGTTCTTCAGGCGCTTCTGCAGGTCGCGCTCGCGCGGCATGTCGGCCTCCATCGGGTCGGCGGGGGGCGCGGTCGCCTCGACGATCACGTTGGGCGTGATGCCCTGTCCCTGGATGCTGCGGCCGCTGGGCGTGTAGTAGCGCGCCACGGTGATCTTCAGGCCGCAGGGCTTCGGCCCGCAGCCGTCCAGATCGAACATCGTCTGCACCGAGCCCTTGCCGAAGGTCTGCGTCCCCATCACCACGGCGCGGCCGTGATCCTGCAGCGCTCCCGCCACGATCTCGGCCGCCGAAGCGGTGGCGCCGTCGACCAGCACGACCATGGGGAAGCCCAGCCAGGTGCCCCGGCTGTGCGCCAGCGATTAGTCCATCACCTTGCCCCCCTTCCCCACCGTCTTCACGATCAGGCCTTCGGCGACGAACCGATCGGCGACGCGCACGCCTTGATCCAGCAGGCCCCCCGGGTTGCGGCGCAGGTCCAGGATCAGGCCGCGCAGCCCGCCCGTGGTCTTCCCCAGCTGTTCCAGCTGCTCCGCCAGCAGCGCGTCGGTGGTCGCCGAAAAGAGCCGGATCTTGATGTACGCCAGCTCGTCGATCAGCTTGCCCTCCACGGGCTTCAGCTCGTAGTGCTCGCGGCGGATGCGGAACGTCTGCTCGCGGCCGCGGCGCTCGATCACCAGCAGCACCTCGCTGCCCGCCGGGCCTTGCATCCGCGCCACCACGTCGTCGAACTCCAGGTTCGCCACCTCGGCGCCGTCGACGCGCTTGATGACGTCGCCCGGCTCGATGCCGGCGCGCGCCGCGGGTGACCCCTCGATGGGCGAGATGATGACCAGCCGGGTCTTGCGCTTCTCGACGTCGATGCCGATGCCGTTGACCTCCTCGCTGCCCTCCGTCTCTTCCTTCAGCTTGGCGTACTCGACCGGGTCCATGAAGCGCGAGTGCGGGTCGAGCACGTCCGTCAACCCGCGCGCCGCCCCGTACATCAGCTCGGTCTCGGAGATGTCCTCGACGTAGTGCCCCTCGATGTACGACAGGACCTTCGTGAACACGCCCAGCTTCTGGTAGGGATTGAAACGACCGGCCAACCCGGGCCGCGCGAACACGGCGCCCGCGGCGAACGCCGCCCCGACCAGCAACGCCAGCGTCGGCCAGCGCCGCCCGCGCGGTGGGTGGGCCGGGCGTGGCGGGCGGGCAACCAGACCTTCCGACATCGACGTCTCTCCGTTCGTGCGCAGCAAGATGCGCGGATCTTACACGGCCGGGCCGTCAGCGGGCTGGCGCCACGCCGGCCGTCGCCCGGCGGCCTGCCGGGACGGCCAGCAGGGGCGCGGGATCGACGGGCGTGCGACCGCGCGACAGCTCGAGCCGCAGGGTCGCACCGGCCGTGCCCACCACCGTGCCCGCCCGGACCAGCTCGCGCGGCGCCACGGCGACGGTGGCCAGGCCACCCAGCACCGTCGTCAGGCCGCGCGCATGAACCAGCACCAGCGCCTGCGCCCCGTCCCCGTCGTCGGCGACGCGCGCCACCCGTCCCTCGGCGGGCGCGAGCACCGGTTCCCCGGGCCGCGGCGCGTACCCCACGGCCGTGCGGAACGACCAGGCGCCGGTCGCCTGGTCCCGGGTCACGCCCCAGGGCATGACGATCGGGCCGGCCACCGGCGCGCGAAGCTTCTCCGGCGCGCGCGGGGCTGGGTCCTCCGCTTGGTCGGCCCCCGCTTGGCCCGCCGTGGAGCCGACCGCCGCCAGCGCCGAACGGCGCTCCTCGCGCACGCGCGCCAGCTCGTCACGCAACGCCGCCGCCTCGTCCAGATCGCGCGCCAGCACGGCCACCCCCAGGGCGATCGCCCGACCGCCCGGCGCCTGTCCCACGGCCGGATCGCTGGGCGCGGCCTGGCCCGGCGCATCGCTGCGACGCTCGGCCGCCTCATGCAGCAGCAGGCGATACAGCATCCGTCCCCGCCGGCGCGCCGTCTCGGACGCCTGCACCGCCTGGACCTCCAGCGCGGTCTCCCGCGCCTGGAGCAGCTGCAGGCCACGCCCCGCCGGATCGTCGCCTGCGGCCTGCGCCGAGGCCCAGGACGCGCGTACGATCGCCGCGCACAGCGCGCACGCGACCAGGGCCGTCACCGCGGCTCGCGCGCGACGCTCACATCTCGGCCGCAAGCTGGTCACCCCGTCCAGTCTGCCGGGGGAGCCGCGTTCCCCACCAGGCCAGCGCGCCCCCCAGCAGCGTCGCCGCCGCGAAGGTGCCGGCCTGTCCTCGTCCTCCCCCGAGGGCCCGGCCCGCAGCCGCGGCCACCGCGGCGAGCACCGGCAGCGAAATGAGCCGCTCGCCGAGGCGCAAGCCGAGCAGCACGAGCGAAACGCCGCCCGCCCCCGCCGCCGCGCCCGTGACGAACACGGGTCCGCTGACCGCCCAGGCCGTGAAGCCGAGGCCTTCCAGGATCGCCGCGTCGGCGCGCCGGCGTCGAGCCAGCGCGGCCACCAGCAGGAGCGCGGCCAGCGCCAGACCCCCGCTCGTCGCGACCAGGCCCAGCCGCAGGCGACGGCTCGTCTGCTGCTCCGTCACCAGGCGATGGTCGGCCTCGTTGCGCAGAACATCGACGTCGGAAATGCCTGCCATCCGCCGCAGGCGCCAGGCCAGCTCGTCCGCACGGCCGGCGCCCTGCGGCCCCGGTCGTAGCGCGATCTCGAGGGTGGTGGGAAGGAAGCCGTCCTCGATCCCGTCCAGCAGCGCCGCCCGCGATCCCAGCTCGGCGCGCATCCGACCCAGCGCCTCGTCGCTGGGCAACAGCCTGACGCCGGCGACGCCGGGCAGCTTCCGCAACACCAGCGCCAGCGCGTCACGTTCGCCGGGCGGCAGGTCGTCGTTCAAGAAAGCCACCAGCTGTGTCGACCCGGCCGCTGTCACGCCGGCCCCCGGCGCGCGCGCCAGCGCCAGGCAGGCGGCCAGCGCGACCGTCGCGCAGGCGAAGCCGGCCGCCGACATCCAGAAGACGGCGCGATGGCGCCGCAACCCCTGGGCCGTCAGGCGCGCGCCCCAGCGGAGGCGTTCGGACAGCGGCGCCGCGCCGACGGTGGCGGGCGTCCTCACGAGCCCAGCTCCAGCTGCGCCAGCGGATCGAGCGCCGCCTCGGCCCGATCGGCGCGCGGCTCGTGGGCGCGCCGCCCCGGCAAGGCCACCATCGTTCCAACGCCGGGCACCAGGCGGCCCGCGTCCAGGCGCAGGCGGCGCGCCCCGGCGGCGGTGGCGGCCGCGAGAAAAGCGCCGTCCGCCGAGGCGCACACCACGGCGGCGCCCCCCTCGACGGCGCCGCACATGGCGGACAGCACGGCGCCCGCGTCCACCGCCGACAGCGAGGCGCTGGGGTCGTCGACGATGACCAGCGGCGGCACACCCGCCAGCGCCCGGGCCACGGCGGCCAGACGGCGGGCCCCGCTCGACAGGCGCGCCGGGTCGTGCGCGCCCAGCCCCACGATGCCGACCTTGCCCAGCGCCCGCACCGCTGCCTCGCGCGCCCACGCCGCGGGCTCCCCGCGCGCCGCCAGCGGCAGCATCACGTTCTCCAGCACGGTGGCGCGCGACAGGAAGCGGGGCGCCGCCTCGGCGAAGCCGATGTTGCGGCGGACGAACGGCAGCGAGCCGCGCTGCAATGCCGTCACGTCGTGGTCGGCGATCCAGACCTCGCCGGCGTCGGGCTGCCGGCGCGCCGCCGCCACCTCCAGCAGCTTGGTCTTGCCGGCGCCGCGATTGCCTTCGATCAGCAGGATCTCGCCGGCGCGCGCCTCGACGGTCAACGCATCCAGGACCAGCTCGCCCCCCAGGCGCAAGGTGACGGCGACCAAACGAAGCACGAAGGCGATGGTACGCCGGTGGCGCGCAACAGCCAGTTTTGTGCTGGCGGGCCTTTCGTCAGCGGGCCGCCACGCCCGCACCGGCAGGTCGGCGGTCAGCGCCGGCGGCGCCGGGACAGCATCACGGCGGCCACCAGCAGGCCGAACAGCGTCGCGGACCGGGGCGCGGCGGCCGACGAGCAGACGCACGCCCCGCCGCGCGCCTGATAGATCTTCGGCATGTCGACGGACCCGTCGTCGGCCGCGTCCTCGCCGGGGCCGGCGTCCGGGGGCAGGTCGACCTCCGCGTCGGGCGGACCGGCGTCGGGCAAGCTGGCGTCATCCGGGGTGGCGTCGGGGGAGGCGTCGGCCGGGGTGGCGTCGGCGCCGGCGTCCGTGCACATCAACATCTTGTCGTAGTGGCATCCATCGCCGAGCACGCAGGTGTCCTGCGTGCAGGGATCGCCGTCGTCACACTGCAGGAGCGGCCCGGCGACGCAGACGGCGCCCTGGCACGTGTCGGGATCGGTGCACACCTCGTCGTCCGTGCAGGGCGTCCCGTCCGCCAGCGCCGTCCCCACGCAGACGCCGCTGCGGCAAAGATCGTTCGCGGTGCACTGGTTCTCGTCGGTGCAGGGGGTGCCGTCGACGACGATCGTTCCGGTGCACACGCCGGCGAAGCAGACGTCCCCGACGGTGCACGAGTTGCGATCGGTGCACAGGGCCCCGTCCGCCACACCTTTGCAGCTGGCCACCACCAGCGACACGGGACCAGGTCCCGGCAGAGCCTTCGCGGCGGTGGCGCGCGCCGGCCAACCGAGCAGACAGCACAGCGCCGCGCCGAGGGCCAGCGAGAGCCGGACCGAGGACCAGGAGCATGGCGATGATCGCATGTCGAGCACGGGCCGCCCACAGCATCTCAGATTTGGGCCCGTTCGTGAAATACGGCCCCCGCCGGCGGCCTGGACGGCCATTCGTGACCATATACCTCTGGTCACGCCACGCCTCGAAAAGGCCTGTTAACAGCCTGGCGCGTCGAAGAATACCTCGTGATCCCAAGGGCTTCCAGAACACCATCCACAGGCTTTCCACGGATTCTCCACACGCCGACACTGCATATGGTGTGTCATAATGTGTGACTACACAACCTGTTGCGTTTTTCGGTGTTTTATGGTCTAACGGACGGCGCCAAGGCACGCGCGTCTTGGCTTTTTGCGCGCCGAACAACGACGCTGCGGGGGAGGACTTCCTATGCTTGAGAAGAACGATGTGCGGACCAAGGCTGCCAACAAGAACGGTCGTCACGACGTGAGCACCGCGGCAAAACAGGAAGCCAGAGAAGCGGGCAGGGACGCCGGCAAGGAGGCGGTCAAGTCCGCCAAGGCGCCGGTCAAGCCTCGCAAACCGGGCGTGGCCATCCGCCGCTTCTTCACGAAGCCGGGCGACGACGGCTTCACCCACGTGGCGTGGGACCTGCGGACCGCCAACATCACCGGCGAGAACGGCAAGGTCGTCTTCGAGCAGCGCGACGTCGAGGTCCCCCGCAACTGGAGCCAGACCGCCACCAACGTCGTGGTCCAGAAGTACTTCCGCGGCACCGTCGGCACGCCGGAGCGCGAGCGGTCGGTGCGCCAGCTGATCAGCCGCGTGGCCGACACCATCACCGCCTGGGGTCTGAAGGACGGCTACTTCGCCAGCCCCGAGGACGCGGACACCTACCGCGCCGAGCTGCGCCACCTGCTGGTCGAGCAGAAGATGTCCTTCAACTCCCCCGTCTGGTTCAACGTCGGCTCCGAGCTGCACCCGCAGTGCTCGGCCTGCTTCATCAACAGCGTCGACGACACGATGGAGTCGATCCTGACCCTGGCCAAGACCGAGGGCATGCTGTTCAAGTTCGGCAGCGGCACGGGCACGAACCTGTCCCCCATCCGCAGTTCGAAGGAGCTGTTGCAGGGCGGCGGCACAGCGTCGGGCCCGGTCAGCTTCATGCGCGGCTTCGACGCGTTCGCGGGCGTCATCAAGTCGGGCGGCAAGACCCGCCGCGCCGCCAAGATGGTCATCCTCAACGTCGACCATCCGGACATCGAGGAGTTCGTCGGTTGCAAGACCAAGGAAGAGAAGAAGGCCTGGACGCTGATCGACGCCGGCTACGACGGCTCGTTCGACGGCGAGGCTTACAAGTCCGTCTTCTTCCAGAACTCGAACAACTCGGTGCGCGTCACCGACGACTTCATGGAGGCGGTGCAGAAGGATCGCGACTTCAACCTGCGCGCCGTGCGTGACGGGCGCCCCGTGCAGACCGTGAAGGCGCGCGACCTGTGGCGCGAAATCGCCGACGCCGCCTGGACCTGCGGCGATCCCGGACTGCAGTTCGACACCACCATCAACGCCTGGCACACCTCGGCGAACACGGCCCGCATCAACGCCTCGAACCCGTGCTCCGAGTACATGTACCTGGACGACTCGGCCTGCAATCTGGCCTCGCTGAACCTGCGCAAGTTCCAGAACGCCGCCGGCGAGCTGGACGTCGACAGCTTCAAGAAGGCCGTCGAGCTCACCATCCTGGCGCAGGAGATCATCGTCGGCAACGCCAGCTACCCGACCAAGAAGATCGAGGAGAACTCGCATCGCTTCCGGCCGCTGGGCCTGGGGTTCGCGAACCTGGGCGCGCTGCTGATGTCGCGCGGCCTGCCCTACGACTCGGCCTCGGCGCGCGCCTACTCGGGCGCCATCACCGCCATCATGACCGGCTGGGCGTACCGCACCAGCGCCGTCATCGCCCGTGACGTGACCGGTCCCTTCGATGGCTACCCGGAGAACGAGGAGCCGTTCCTGGGCGTCATGAAGAAGCACCGCCACCACGTGGAGAAGATCGACGCCTCGTTCGTGCCGGCCGACATGATGGCGGCCGCGCGCGAGAGCTGGGACGACGCCATCGCCGTGGGCCGCGAGCACGGCTTCCGCAACGGCCAGGCCACCGTCATCGCCCCCACGGGCACCATCGGCTTCATGATGGACTGCGACACCACCGGCATCGAGCCGGACATCGCGCTCATCAAGTACAAGCGGCTGGTGGGCGGCGGCATGATCAAGATCGTCAACAACACGCTCAGCGAGGCGCTGACCAAGCTGGGCTACGACGAGCAGCAGAAGAAGGCCATCGTCGACTACATCGATCAGGAAGAGACGATCGAGGGCGCGCCGGGGCTGAAGGACGAGCACCTGCCGGTGTTCGACTGCGCCTTCCGCGCCGCCAACGGCACGCGGTCCATCCAGTACCTGGGGCACATCCGCATGATGTCGGCGGTGCAGCCGTTCATCTCGGGCGCCATCTCGAAGACGGTGAACCTGCCGCCCGAGGCGACCATCGAGGACGTGCAGGACGCCTACATGGAGGCGTGGAAGGACGGCCTGAAGGCCATCGCCATCTACCGGGACGGGTGCAAGCGCACCCAGCCGCTGTCGACCAGCAAGAGCGATCCCGGCCTGGCCAAGGCGGCCGCCGCCGTCGAGAGCAAGGGTCCGCCGGCGGCGGTGCGGCGCAAGCTGCCCGACGAGCGCCGCTCGATCACGCACAAGTTCTCGGTGGCCGGCCACGAGGGCTACATCCACGTGGGTCTGTACGAGACCGGCGAGCCGGGCGAGATCTTCATCCGCATGGCCAAGGAGGGCTCGACCATCTCGGGCCTGATGGACAGCTTCGGCACCGCCATCTCGCTGGCCTTCCAGCACGGCGTGCCGCTGAAGCTGCTGGTCGACAAGTTCACGCGCACGAAGTTCGACCCCTCGGGATTCACGGGGAACCCGGAGATCCCGCGCGCCAGCTCGATCATGGACTACATCTTCCGCTGGCTGGGCGCGAAGTTCGTGAAGGAGGATCGCGCCGAGACCGAGTCGGAGTTCGACGCCAGCGGCGATCTGAAGCGGGTGTCGCAGGTGGTGGCCACCGGCGCGGCCACGCCGATCGCGGCGGCTGCTCCAGCGGCGCACAAGGTCGAGGTCATCGACGTCACCAACGGTCACGCGAACGGCAACGGGACTTTCAACCCCAGCTTCAACTTCATCGCCCGCACCGACGCCCCGACCTGCCCGGAGTGCGGCTCGATCATGATCCCGAACGGCAGCTGTCACAAGTGCGTCAACTGCGGCACCACGTCCGGCTGTAGCTAGCGCGCCGAAGGGGAGCGCCCTCCGCGGCGCTCCCGTCTCCGGAAGTCTCGCGAAGCCTGTCGGGCGGCCCGCGCCGCCCTCCCCGCCCCGCTCACGACGCTCGCTCCGGCGCCTCCGCCAGAGCGAGCTCGTCGAGCGGGTTTCGTCCTTCTACAGCGACTGCAGGTACGCGATCAGATCGCTCAGGTCGCCCTGGCTGAGCTGCGAGGTCATGCCGTGCTGGTTGCCGCCGCCGCAGGTCGCGTCGGTGAACCGATCGGACAGCGTGGCGGCGCAGCCGTCGTGCATGTAGGGCGCCCGCCAGCCCACGCCCCGCAGCGACGGCACCTGGAACAGGTCACCGGTGCCGACGAAGACGCTGCTGTTGTTGGTGAACTGATCGCCGCCATGGCACGAGACGCAGGCGGTGGCCGCCGATTCGAAGACGGCCTTGCCGCGCGCCACCGCGGGGTCCGAGGACGCCCGCAGCGGGGGCAGCTCGGGCAACGCCTCCACCCAGCTTTGCATGGCGCGCGTCTGTTCCGACGACAGCGAGGGGCCGGACATCCGGCCCACGAACACCTTGGTCGCCAGCGTGGCGAAGTCCGGCATGTCACCGTTCCAGTGGAACGGCGCCGTCTTCAGCAGGCCGCCGCTGGGATCCTGCGTGCGGCGCGAGCCCTCGCCGTCGAAGTCCCACACCCGCCCGTCGTCATGCCCCTCGGGGTGGCACGAGGCGCAGGCCAGTCCGCCGCCGCTGTTGGCGTGGAACAACGTATGCCCGGTGTCGGCGCGGCTCTCCGAGGAGAGGACGATCACGCGCGTCACCGGCGCCCCTGACTGCGCCCCCGACACGATCGCCAGCTGCGCCGGCTCGCGCATCTGGACCAGCAAGCGATCACCGCTCGCGTAGGCGACGGCGATGGGCTCGCCGGTGGCGGAGATCTCCGCACCGCAGCGCTCACCCGCGGGGGGAACCCCGGTCACACCGCCCGCCCCCTCGAGCGCTCCCCCGGTGCCGCCCACGCGACCGCTCACTCCCCCACTGCCCTCAAAGGTCCCGCTGGCGCCGCCGCTGCCGGCCACGCCGCTCGAACCCGCGACCCCGACGACCCCGACCGCGCCCCCGCTGCCGATCCGGGACGAGTTCCCCCCCGTTCCGAGCACGTCGTCGCCCGCCGTCCCGCCGGATCCCCCGAAGGCACAGGTGGGGGCCGGCGACGGACCGTGCCGATCGTCCGCGGCGCACCCCCCGCTCCACTCGGAGGTGACGTCGTTCATGTCGGCGGTGAACAACCGGCGCGCCCCGCCCGGGGAGGCATGACCGTTGCCCGCGGCGACCATCGCCACCTGCTTGCCATCCGGCGACACCGCGACGTCGACCGGCAGCACGAAGCCTGGCAGCGCCGGTCCCGCCTCGGCCTTCACGCCGCGCTTCATCCGGCAGACGGCGGTGTGCACGATCGAATCGCAGGGCGACAGGCCGCCGTAGCCACCGGGCGTGGTTTCAACCGTGCCGTACATGCCCCGCTGGTGCACCATCACCAGGCCGCCGTCCGGCGCAGCCACCGCGCGCCAGGCGACGCCCGGCTCGTACGACATCCCCTGGTGCACCACCGGGTTCGAGAAGGCCGGCGGCCGCGCGCTGTCGGTCGTCGCCCCCGTGGTCGGGTCGACGGTCAGCACCTCGGCCGAGCGGAATCGCGTCACCAGCAACATGTCGCCGTCGACGACGACGTCCCGCAGGTCCTGCGCCAGCGTCCAGGTCGACGACGCCGTCGCGCCCGTCGGCGTGAAGGTCTGCAGCTCGCCGCTGGCGCACGCCAGGTAGAGGCGGTCCCTGACCGCGTCGTAGGCGATTCCGCGCGGGGTCGCGCAGGCGGCCCGCCGCATGGTCACCGTGGCGGTCTTGGGATCGATCGTGGCGATGGCGCCCGACCCGCGCAGCACGACATGGACGGCCCCCGCCGCGTCCTGGACCAGACGGCCCGGTTCGTCGCCGGCGTTCAACCGGATCGTGGCCGTGGCGGTGAGGTCCCCGACGTCCACGACGTAGATCTGGTCGCGATCGGGATCGGCGGCCAGCGCCGTCACGCCGTCGGCCAGCGCCAGCAAGGTGCCGCCGCTGATGGGAGGGGGGGGCGTGGGCGCGGTGATCACGCTGTCGAGGATGGGGCTGCTGGGCGACAGGAATTGCCCGCCCGTGCCGAACCGTTCCGGGAAGCCTCCGGTCCCAAACTCGCCTCCCGTTCCAAACTCGCCCCCGGTCCCGCGCGAAACGACGAAGCCTCCGGTGCCGCCGGGAGGCGGGCTTCCCCCGTTCCCGGGGCTTCCCCCGCTGCCGTACGGATTGGAGCTGGTAGGCGAGGTCGCCGAGCAAGCGGCGAGCGCCCCCACCGCCAACGATGTCAGGAGCGTGCCCCTCGTCAGAATCATTCGCGTCATCGTCGTCTCCTCGAAGTTGCTGCCGGACGGTCGTGAAACGAGGTGTGGATGCAAGGGGGCCGCCAGCGGTAACTGGCGCCGGAGAGCCAGGGTCGTGGCCCGCGGGTCGTGGGAATTGCAGGTGGGCTGACATTCCTGTCCGATCCGCGTCGCGCCGGCCCGGGCCCCCGCATCCCGGCGCGCGAGGCCGGACCGACGTCCGGCCTCCTCACGCGTGAGTCGATGCGATCGCAGTCCATGGTCAGAGAGATTGCAGGTAGGCGACCAGGTCCGAGAGGTCCGCGTCGGACAGCTGCGACGTCACGCCGTGCTTGTCGCCGCCGCCACAGCTCGCATCGGTGAAGCGGTCCAGCAGCGTGGCGGCGCAGCCATCGTGCATGTACGGGGCGCGCCAGCCCACCCCGCGCAAGCCAGGCACCTGGAAGGACGCGCCGCCCCCCGTGCCCACGGTGACCGTCGCGTTGCTGGTGAAGGTCGCGCCCGCGTGGCAGGACGCGCAGCCCAGGGACGGCGAGGCGAACAGCGCCTGTCCGCGCGCCACCTGGCTGTCAGTGGCGGCGCGCAGCGGAGGCAGCTCGGGCAACCGGCCGACCCAGCCCTGCAGCGCGCTCACCTGCTGGTCCGACAGCGCGGGTCCCGACATGCGGCGCTCGAACACCTCCCGCACCAGATCGGGAAAGGTCGGCAGGTCGCCGTTCCAGTGGAAGGGGGCGGTCGCCAGCAGGCCACCGCTCGGGTCCTGGGTGCGCCGCGGACCCTCGCAATCGAAGGACCAGACCCGGCCATCGTCGTGGCCCTCGGGGTGACAGGACGCGCAGGCCAGGCCAGCGCCGCTGTTGGCGTGGAACAACGCGTGGCCGGTGTCGCCCCGGCCCAGCGAGGACAGCGGCACGACGACCTGGTCCAGCGAGAAGCTGTTGAGGCCCCGCAAGATCAGCAGCGTGGCCGGGTCCCGCGTCTGGACCAGCACCGTCCGGTCATCGGCGAACGCGACCGAGATGGGCTGTTGGCCCTGCAGCGGATCGGGCCCACAGAAGCCGACGATGCCGTTGCCGGCGCCGCCCGTGCCCTGGCCGCCGGTGATCGTGCCCGCCATTCCCCCCGAGCCGGCCGCGGGCGGGGCGACCGGCGCGCCGGTACCCGCGGCGGCGCTGCCCCCCGTTCCCCCGGCCCCCGCCGTCCCGCCGGTGGCCGTCTCGAAGCAGGAAGCGAACTTGGCCGGTCCGTGCCTGTCGTCGTCGCCGCACCCTCCGGCGTAGTCCTGGGTCACGTCGTCGGTGCCGCCGACGAACAGTCCCCGCGCCCCACCGAAGGGAGCGAGGCTGTTGCCAGCCGCCACCATCGCCACCTTGTCGCCCGCCGGCGAGACGGCGATGTCGACGGGCAACACGAACTCGGGGAAGGCAGGACCGGCCACGGCCTTCTCGCCGCGCTTCATCTTGCTGACGCAGCTGTGCACGATGGCCCCGCAGGGATCCATCGGGCCGACGCCGGCGTAGCCGCCAGACGACGGCATCACCTGGTCGTACGTGCCGCGCTGGTGCGCCATGACCATTCCGCCGCCCGGCAGGGCCGCGGCGCGCCACGCCACCACGGGTTCGAACCCGGACCCCGCGCGAACGCTCGCGTTCGTGAATTCTGCCGGGCGCTGGCGGCCGGTGACGGCGCCGGTGGCGGCGTCGACCTCCAGCACCTCGGCCGACCGGAAGCGCGTCACCAGCAGGCCGTCACCGTCGACGATCACGTCCCTGAGGTCCTGGTCCAGCGTCCAGGTGGCCGAGGCCACCGCCCCCGTGGGCGTGAACACCATCAGCTGTCCGCTGGCACAGGCCAGATACAGCTGCCCGCTGCCGGCGCCGTAGGCGATTCCCCGCGGGGTGGAGCAGGCCGCCCGGCGCATCGTGATCCGCCCCGCCACCGGATCGAGCGTGGCGATGGCGCCCGCGCCGCGAAGCACGACATGAACGCGCCCGGCGCCGTCCTCGACCAGGCGGCCGGGCTGGTCGCCGGGCGACAGCGCCACCGTCGCGGCGAGCGTCCCCGACGGGACGTTCACCAGGTACAGCTGATCGCGGTCGGCGTCGGCGGCGACCGCCGTCACTCCGTCCGACAGCATCAACAGCGTGCCGCCGCTGACCGCGGGCGGGGGCGTGTCAGCGGTGACGACGGCGCCCAGGATGGGGGCGCTGGGGCTGGTCGCGCTGGACGTCGTCGGAATGGTGATCGGGACCGAACCCTTGACCGTCGCCCCGCCCTGGGCGCCGCTGCCGCAGGCCCCGATTCCGCCGGACGCGACCGGGGGCAGCGGCGGGCGGGTACCCCCGCCCCCACCGAAGAACCCCCCGGAGCCGGTCGCGAAGTTCGTGTTCGGCGGCCCACCTTCCACCGAGCGCACGGTGCTGGTGCAGGCGGACGAGAGCGATAGGGGGAGCGCGAGCGCGGCGGCCATCCAGCTGAGCCTCCTGCCTTTCACGCGCGACATCGGTGCCTCCTTGGTGCGACGCAACGTTCAGCCTGCTGCGCCGGCGTTTGGCCGGCGTCCTCACGAACCGGCCCGGCTCAGTGTCACAGGGTGGTGCAAAGTCGGTCATCAAAATGTCGGCCGGGACGGAGGGCCGCGGGTGCGCGCCGTCCCCGGGCGAACGGTCACGGTGCTAAAGTCGCGCTCGTGTTCACCTTCGTGAGCGGGGGCCTCAGCTCTGGAAAGTCGGCCTATGCGTTCCGGCGCGCCTCGGAGCTCGGTCCGCCACCCTGGCTCTACGTCTCGCCTCAGGTCGAAGGGGACGATGCGGTGAAGACGCGGCTCGCCCACTACCGGCGTGATCAGGAGGCCATCTGGCGTATCAAGGATGCGCCGGCTGAGCTCGAGAACCTGCTGGTCCCCGAGATCCTCGAACGCCACGGTGCCCTGGTGATCGACAAGTTCAGCCTGTGGATCTCGGGCAAGCTGACCGCCACGCAGGCGAAGGACGATGCCGCGTTGCTCGAAGGCGTCGAGCGGCTGGCCGACCGGCTGTACCGGGCGCCGGTGCCGGTGGTGCTGGTGACGACCGAGGTCGGGCTGGCGTTCCACCCCACCGCCACGGCCGAGCGTCGCTTCATCGACGTGGCGGGGCGGGCGAATCAGCTGCTGGCCGACCGCGCGGCCAGCGTCGTGTTCATGGTCAGCGGCGTCCCCTGGCGGCTGCGCTAGGCGCAATGCCGTTCACTTGGGCCGGCAACGTCGCGGTGTTCGCCGAATCATTCTGACGCCTGACCTGGCGTCCTGGCTTCCTGGCGCTTGAGTGAACGGCATTGCCGCTAGGCGCGGGCCGGCTTCGCCTTCAGCCAGGCGCGCAGCTGGTCGACGGGCCAGGTGTTGGCGACGCGCGCCGGATCGATCCAGGCGCGCGAGGCGTTCTGCGCCGCGAAGTTCACGCGCGCCAGCTCGTCGGCGTGGTGGGCGTCGCTGGTCAACATCAACGTCACGTCGCGCTGGCGGCAGCGGTGTAGCGCCTCCACGGACAGATCCAGGCGCGGCAGCGCGCCGTTCACCTCCAGCGCCGTGCCGGTCGCCTCGGCGGCGGTGAAGATGGCGTCCAGATCGACGTCGATGCCAGGGCGCGCGCCGATCATGCGCGTCGACAGGTGGCCGATCATGCGCACGGTGGGATCGGCCATGGCGGCGGTGATGCGCGCCGTCTGCGCCTCGCGCGACTGCTCGAAGTGATCGTGCACGGAGGCCAGACACCAGTCGAACCCGCGGCGGAACTCGAGGTCGTAGTCCAGCTCGCCCCGGGGCCCGATGTTCAGCTCGATGCCGTGCAACAGCGTCAGCGAGTCCCCCAGCTGCGCCTGCAACGCGCGCAGCCGGGCCCGCTGCTCCAGCAGCGGCTCGCGCCCCACGCCCGACAGCGTGTTCTCGGCGTGGTCGGTGATGGCCAGGACCCGGAAGCCGCGCGCCTTCGCCGAGGCGATCACGTCGTCCAGCGACGAGCGGCCGTCGCCCGACAGATCCGTGTGCACGTGGAAGTCGCCGATCACGGCGCCCAGCGGCCGCGGCAGGTGGCCGGCCTCCGCCGCCTCGATCTCGCCGGCGTCCTCGCGCAGCACGGGCGGGATCCAGGGCAGCTCCAGCGCCTCGTAGATCTCCTCCTCGGTCTCGCTCGCCACCACGCGGCCGCCCTCCAGCTCGGACAGCGCGTACTCGTTCAGCGTCCAGCCGCGCGCCAGCGCCCGCTGCCGCAGCTTGATGTTGTGCGCCTTCGAGCCGGTGAAGTACAGCAATGCCGCGCCCACCTGCTTCGCGGTGACCACGCGCACGTCGATCTGGATCCCGCGCTGGGTGACGACGCTGGTCTTGGCGTCCCCGCGCACCAGCACCCGATCGACGACGGGCATGGCCACCAGCGCCTCCATCACCGGGCCGGCGTTCTCCGACACCACCACGATGTCGACGTCGCCGATGGTCTCGGAGAACCGCCGCAGCGAGCCACAGGCGACTGCGTCGGTGACCCCCGCCACGTCGCGCAGCCGCGCCACCAGCTTGTTCGCGAGCGGCAGGGCCACCGAGATGGGCGTGCGATCCATGGCGCCGGACTCGTCCATCCGCTCGAGCGCGCGGGCCAGCTTCTCCTCGGACTTCTCGCCGAAGCCGCGCAGCGCGCGCAGGCGGTGCGCCGCCAGGGCGGCCCGCAGGTCGTCCACGGACTGCACGCCCAGCTCGGTGCGCAGGCGGGCCACCGCCTTCGGCCCCAGGCCCGGCAGGCGCATCAACGCCACAACGCCGGGCGGGTGCTTCTGGCGCAGCAGCTCCAGCTTCTGCACCTTGCCCGTCTCGATCAGCTCGCGGATCTTGTCGGCCGTGCCCTTGCCGACGTTCTCGATCTTCTGCAGGTCCTTGATGGTCAGGCGGCCCAGGTCGGTCGCCTGCGCCCCGATGGCGTGGGCGGCGTTCTCGTAGGCGCGCACGCGAAACGACTGGGGGTCACCCTCGTCGAGGATCGTCAGCTCCGCGAGCTCGCGCAGCATGTCCAGGATGTCTTGCTTGGTGTCGGCCATGGCGTCCGGTGCGGTAGCCTAACGCGAGGCGCGGGGGGCCGCAGCGGCCCGCCACGCTAGGATTCACATTCGATGGCGAAGACGGCGCGAGACGACGCGGAGGTTCTGTCGATCGACGGGCGCGAGGTGCGCATCAGCCACCCCGACAAGCTCTACTTTTCCCGGCAGGTGCGGCTGACCAAGGCCGACATCGTGCGCTACTACCTGGCGGTGGCGCCCGGGGCGCTGGCCGGGATACGGGACCGGCCCATCGTGCTGAAGCGGTTCGTCAACGGCGCCGAGGCCGAGCCGTTCTATCAGAAGCGGGCCCCCGAGCCGCGGCCCGACTGGCTGCGCACGGTGACCCTGTCGTTTCCCTCGGGCCGCACCGCCGAGGAGGTGGTGGTCGACGACGCGGCGGGGCTGGCCTGGGTGGTGAACCTGGGGTGCATCGAGCTGCACCCGCACCCGGTGCGCTCGGGCGACCTGGAGCACCCGGACCAGCTGCGCATCGACCTGGATCCCGGCCCGGGCGTGGCCTGGGCCGACGTGCGGCGCGTGGCGCTGGAGGTGAAGGCGCTGCTGGACCAGCTGGGCCTGCGCGGCTGGCCGAAGACCAGCGGGTCGCGGGGCATGCACGTGAACGTGCCCATCCACGCGCGCTGGACGTTCACCGAGGTGCGACGGGCGGCGCTGGCGCTGGCGCGCGAGATCGAGCGCCGCGCGCCCGGCCTGGCCACCGCGAAGTGGTGGAAGGAGGAGCGGCACGGCGTGTTCCTGGACTACAACCAGAACGCGAAGGACCGCACGACGTCGTCGGCGTACTCGGTGCGTCCCCTGCCCGACGCGCGCGTGTCGGCGCCGCTGACCTGGGACGAGGTGCCCGACTGCGACCCCGCCGACTTCACGGTGGCGACGATGCCGGCGCGCTTCGTCGCGAAGGGCGATCCCCACCTGGCCATGAACGAGCCGGGCGCCGCGGGCGCGCTGGACGGCCTGCTGGAGCTGGCGGCGCGCGACGAGGCGTCGGGGCTGGCCGACGCGCCCTGGCCGCCGCACTTCCGCAAGATGGAGGGCGAGGCGGCGCGGGTGGCGCCCTCCCGCGCCAGGAGCAAGAGCAGCAAGGCGCCGCCCCCTCCCGCGGACGGCGGCGCGCCGGCGCCCGAAGGCGCGCCCCGCCCCACCGGCGCGCGCCGCTCGAAGATGCCGCTCGTCGTGGTGGCCAACTCGACCGACAAGCAGGCGGCGCTGGATGGCCTCGAGCGATGGAAGCAGAAGTTTCCCCAGGCGGCGGCGCAGCTGGCCGTCGACGACGTGCTGGTCGATTCGATGCGGGGACGCTCGTCGACCTGGACGCGCATCCGCGTGAACCTGCGCCACGTCCCCGAGGCCGAGCGTCCGCCGCAGGGGACCCCCGATCCCGACGACGATCCGACCCGCGCCTGGCGCGAGGCGGTGCGGGCGCACCCGGCGGGGCGGCGGCGGAAGCCCGATCCCGGCGGCGAGGCGTGATTCGTCCGGTGTTCCCTCTCGCGCCTCGGCGTTCAGGCTAATCTCCGCGCGCATGTTCATTCTCGGCCACGCCGGCATCGGCTCGCGCCTGGGCGCGCTGGTCCCGCGCGTGCGGGCTGCCCACGCCCCGCGCTGGCTGCTGCTGGGGACGCTGCTGCCGGACCTCATCGACAAGCCGCTGTACTACGGCATGAAGCTGGCCACCGGACGGGACGGGGCCCAGCTGGGCCTGATCAGCTGCACGCGCACGATCGGTCACTCGGCGCTGTTCGCGCTGCTGGTCTGGCTGGTGCTGCGGGCGCTGGGGCGGCGCGGGGCGGCCCTGGCCGTGCTGGCCGGCATGGCGACGCACTGGCTGCTGGATCTGGGCGGCGACGTCGCGGGATTCCTGGGCCATGCCCTGGGTGCGACCAGCGTGCCGGCCGGCTTCTCGTCGGTGAAGGCCCTGCTGTTCCCGCTGCTCGGGGGGCACTTCGCCGTGAGCCCCTTTCACAGCGCGCGCGAACACCTGACCTCGCTGGTGCAGACCTACACGCTGGCGGGCGAGGTGGTGGGCGGCATCTTGCTGATCTTGGCGTGGCGCCGGGGCGGCGCGCGCGCTGCCCCACCACCCGCCGCGACGTGATCTGGATCGCGGACCGGCCTAGCCCAGCGACGAGAAAATCGCGGCAGGTCAAGCCGGCACGCTTATGTTGAGCGCGCGCCCGGACCGCGCGCTCCGCGAGGCCGGCCCTGTCGCGCGCCAACCTTCTTCATCAGAAGAACCCGAGAGGAGACTCGAATGAAACTGGCCGTATCACTCGCCGTCCTGCTTTCTGCCACCTGGATGACCGGCCTGCCCGCCGCCCGCGCCGCCGACAGGCGCGAGCCGCCGCGAGCCGCCCCGCGCGAAGAGGGACGTCCCCACGAGGAAGGACGTCCCCACGAGGAAGGACGTCCCCACGAGGAAGGACGTCCCCACGAGGAAGGACGTCCCCACGAGGAAGCGCGCGCCCGACCCCCGCGGCCGATGCCGCCAAAGTTCCAGCCCCACCCGCCCGGCATTCACCCGCACGGTCCCATGGTGCGCCCACACGCGGTGCGCGTGCTGAAGCCCAGCGTGGCCCGCTTCGGCGCGCACCCCTGGCGGCACTGGGAGCACCCCGAGTTCGCGCGCCCCGCCTACTACTGGGAGTGGTCCGCCATCCGCCAGATCTCGTGCATCGCCGAGGACTCCTACGGGGATCAGTACCCGGTGACCGAGGACACCTTCGCCGGCTTCGGCCTGGTCGACATGACCGCCGTCGAGGACGACGCGCTCGACCGCTGCTACCAGGAGTCGGGCGGCGACCCGAGCTGCTACCTGGCGAGCTGCTCGCACTTCTAGCGCGCGGCGCAGAGCCGGGCGCTGGTCGAAGAACCGAGCGCTGCCTCCCCGCCGCCGCGACGGGGGTCAGCGGCCGGTGGCGAAGATCGCCGCCAGCTCGTGCGGCGGGACCACCTCGAGCTGGGCGTACGTGCAGTCGCGCGGCGGCTTGTCGGGACGCCAGCGCCGAAAGTGGGCCAGGTGGCGGAAGCGATTCCCCTGCATCTGCTCGTACGCCACCTCGGCGACCAGCTCGGTGCGCAGCGGCTCCCAGGACAGATCCTTGCCGTTGTTCCAGCGGCTGCCGGCGCCGGGGCGGCGCTGCGCCGGGCCGTCCTCGGCGTCCAGTTCGGCCCAGGCGCGCCACGGATGGGCCTCGAGCGCGTTCTCACGATAGGGCGCGAGCAGCTCCACCAGCTCGCGCCGCTTCTGCGCCGTGAAGCTGGCGCACACGCCCACGTGCTGCAGCGCCCCCGCATCGTCGTACAGGCCGAGCAGCAGCGACCCCACGGCCGTCCCGGGACCCTCCTTGTGCCAGCGGAAGCCGGCCACCACGCAGTCGCACTCGCGCTCGTGCTTCACCTTCAGCATGGTGCGCTTGTTCGACTCGTACGTGCCGCCCACCGGCTTCGCCATCACGCCGTCCAGGCCCGCGCCCTCGAACCGGCGGAACCAGTCGGCGGCCAGCGCCGGATCGCCGGTGGCGGGCGTCAGGTGCAGGGGCGGCCGCACGTCGCGCAACATCGCCTCCAGCGCGGCCCGGCGGGCGGCGAAGGGCTCGCCGCGCCAATCTCGATCGCCGTCGCACAGCAGATCGAAGAACACCATCGACGACGGCATCTGCTCGGCCAGCATCTTCACGCGGGACGCCGCCGGGTGCAGGCGCATCTGCAGCGCCTCGAACTCCAGGCGGTCGCGCTCGGCGATGACGATCTCGCCGTCCAGCACCACCCGCGGCGGCAGCTGCGCCTTCAACGTCACCAGCAGCTCGGGGAAGTACCGGCCCAGGGGCTTGCCGTCGCGGCTCTGCAGGAAGATCTCGTCGCCGTCGCGAAAGACGATCGCCCGGAAGCCGTCCCACTTCGGCTCGAACAGCCACCCTTCGCCGTCGGGCAGCTGACCGACGCGCTTGGCGAGCATGGGCAGGACGGGCGGGCTGACGGCCAGGGTCACGCCGACATCTTAGTGCACCGCTTTCGAAATGGCGTCGCGTTCGGCCGACGGTCCGCGCCGGGCGGCGACATCGTCTCGACCGGGCTGCGCCCGCACTGTCGGGCGCGATTGGCAGCGGCGGACGGGTGTGGCACGCTGACGTCGATCGTGACGGACGCGCGACAGGCCGGAGCGCTGGGTGGGCCGCTGGTGGCGCGGGCGGCGAAGAGCACCGTGGCGACGCTGTTTCGCGCGCAGGCGCGGCTGCACCCCGGGCGCGTGGCGCTGCAGGACGCGACGGGCGCGGTGGACTTCGGCACGCTGGACGCGCGCACCGAGCGACTGGCGGCGGCGCTGGCCGCCCGGGGCGTGGGCCCGGGCGCGCGCGTCGCCATCCTGTCCGAGAACCGGCGCGAGTACCTGGAGCTGTTCCTGGCGGCCGCGAAGGTGGGCGCGGCGGTGGCGTGCCAGAACTGGCGGCTGGCCGCCGGCGAGCTGGCCCACTGCGTGGGGCTGGTCCAGCCGGTGCTGTCGTTCGTGTCGCCCCGGCACCAGACCGCCTGGCGCGCCGCCTGCCCGGATCGCGCCGTCATCGCGTTCGGCGAGGCGTATCAGGCGCTGCTGGACGGGCCGGCGCCCGCGGCCGGCGCGGCGCCCGAGGTCGACCCCGAGGACGCGCTGCTGATCCTGTACACGAGCGGCACCACCGGGCGTCCCAAGGGCGCCGTCATCAGCCACCGCGCGGAGATCGCGCGCAACCTGGTGATCCGGGCCGAGTACGGCATCGCGCCCGACGACACGTTCGCGGCGTGGTCGCCGCTGTATCACATGGGGGCGGCGGACTGGTCCCTGGGCACGCTGATGTCCGGCGGCAAGGTCGTCATCATCGACGGCTTCGACGCCGCCCGGCTGGCGGCGGTGGTGGCGTCGGAAGAGCTGGGCTGGCTGCTGCTGATGCCCGGCATGGTGGGAAAGTTCGCCGACGAGCTGGAAGCGCGCGCCGTGCGCGCCAAGGGGGTCAAGCTGTGCGGCGTGATGGCCGATCTGGTGCCGCCCGCGGAGATCGCGCGCATCACCACGTTGCTGGGCGCGCCCTACGCGAACACGTTCGGCGCCACCGAGACCGGGTGTCCGCCCTGCTCGTCGAACCGCATCCCGGTCGGCGTCGCGCCCACGCGCCTGTCGAAGGAGCAGAGCCCCTTCTG
>Ga0207695_10001406_pt1 | contig 40570 bp, 34 predicted proteins | sample KBSC54metaG_FD_184354 | JGI IMG/M metagenome (GOLD analysis project Ga0207695, IMG submission 184354) | Corn rhizosphere microbial communities from Kellogg Biological Station, Michigan, USA - KBS C5-4 metaG (SPAdes) (version 2) | ecosystem: Host-associated > Plants > Roots > Rhizosphere > Soil...
ACGCAGACGATCGCCCAGTAGCGTTGCGGAAGCGGCAGGCCGGTATCGGCGTTCATGACGGGAGCGAAAGCGTGGTTGTCCGCGCGCCCGGTTTCCGGTTGCGTGCGCAACCATGCGAAAGGGCGGAGGCGGCGATGAACGGCCCGGCCCGCGCGGCTGCGCCGGACCGGGGCCGCTCGAGTGTATCACCGGGCCGCATTACGCGACGCCGGCGCGCGCGGCTGCCGGCCGGCGCTGGCGTTCAGCCCTCGAAGTCGAGGCCGCCGAGCCGCACGAGCGGGTCGGCCTGCGTGCGCGACGCGAGATCGATGTCGCGTGCGCCCTGCCACGCGCCCAGCTTTTTCGGCAGCGCGGCCAGGTAGTGCTCGAAGCGCTGCGGGCCGTCCGGCTCCATCAGCCGCTCGATTTCGTCGGTGTCCCAGGTCAGTTCGAGATTCAGCGGATGCACGAAGCCGCTCACATGCTCGTGCGGCGCGCTGCGGATCTGTACGCGCGTCGGGTGCCCGTGCCCGCCGTACGGGACGACGCCGGTCAGCACGTGATCGGCGAAGAAGGCGGCGATTGCCTGCGCGATGCGCGGCGCGAATTCGGTATCGAAACGGCGGGCGGTTTCGGGCTGCATGAAGGCGTCTCCTGTGTGCCGAAAATCGTAGCACGGCGGTGACGCGTTTCGGCGTGCGTGATACGCGTAATGGCGCGTTACCACTTGCTGCATCTATTACGGCCGCGTGCGGCCACAATGCATCGCATCCAGTACCACTTCGCGTGGGAGTCCATCATGAAAAAGATTGCCGCAGTGTGTGTCCTCGCCGGTTCGCTCGCCGTGGCGGGCCCGGCGTCAGCGCATGGCCGCGACGGCGGCGCCGTCATCGGCGCGTTGATCGGCGGCGCGGTGCTGGGCGCGATCGTGACGTCCGCGATGAATCCGCCCGTCGCGTACCAGGCGCCCGTGTACCAGGCACCGGCCTATCAGCCGCCGACGTACTATCAGGCGCCTGCGTACCAACAGCCTGCCTATCCGACCTACCAGCAGGCGGAGTACCAGGACGACGGCCCGAACTATTGCTACGACCGCTACCAGCGCGCGCATGTGTGCGGTGCGCCGGTGTCGCGCGGCTACGCGCAACCGGCCGGCTGGTAAGCAGGCAGGGCAGGCGGGTGTGCGACGCGTGATCGGGTTCGGTGCCGGCTGGCCGGCACCCACTGAAGTTTGCTTTGCCGGACCGGACGACAAAAGGCCCTCGCTTTTACGCGAGGGCCTTTGTTTTTCCGCGCCCGTCCGTTCGTCCGCGTGACGCGCCGGCCGTCGGCGGGCCGTGCGCGGATACAAACGGTTGCAAATGTGCGTCAGTGGCGATGGCCGCCGCCGCCTTCGCCGCGCCCGCCGCCGTCGTTCCAGTCGCCGCGGCGTCCGCCGCCGCGCCCCCAGCCGTTGCCGCGATCGCCGTCCCAGCGATGGTAGTCGCGCCGGCCGCGATCCCAGTCGCGCCCGCCGCCACCGCCCCAGATGTTGACCGTGCCGTACACGGGGGAAGGGCCGTACGCGTAGCCGGGATCGGAATAGTAGGGCTGTCCGTAGCCGTATCCGTATCCGGCGTCGGGAGCGACGACGCAACCGGCCAGCAGGGTCGCGACGCCGGCGGTAGCAATGAGCTTCAGCATGATGTTCTCCATTGGTTGCTCTATAAGTACCGCGCGCGGGGATTGCCGGCTGTTCGGAATTGTGTCGTCAAATTACAGCGTCGTAAGGTCTCGCGACGAAAGTGTTAGCATCTGGGGCTCATTTGTTTTTCAGGAGCAAATCGATGAAATTCGCGATCCGGGCCGCGCTGGCCGCTTTCTGCGTCACGACTGCCGCCGCGTGCGTGGCTGGCCCCGCATCGGCGCCCGCCGTGCCGGCCGAGTCGGTCAAGATGTTTCCGCAGGCAGCGGCCGGCCAGCAGCGCGCCGTGATCGCGCTGCCCGCGCTCGAGAACGAGGGCGATGCACGCGTCGAGCTGATGATCGGCAAGACGCTGCAGACCGACTGCAACCAGCAGTGGTTCGGCGGCGAGCTGACCGCCGAGGACGTGAAGGGCTGGGGTTATACGTACTACCGGCTTACCGACGTGAAGGGGCCGGCATCGACGCTGATGGCGTGCCCGGGCCAGGCGCCGCAGCAGCGGTTCGTGCAGGTGCGCGGCGACGGCCAGCTGCTGCGCTACAACAGCCGCCTGCCGCTCGTCGTGTATGTGCCGGACGGCTTCGAGGTGCGCTATCGCGTGTGGCATGCGTCGAAGGACGTGCAACACGCGGCGAAGCAGTAATCGCGCGGCTTCGGCGTCCTGCGGCTAGACGCCGCTCGCGCCGACGAGCGCCGGCCACGCGGCCAGCGCGGCCTGCGCGATCGCCTCAAGATCGCGACGGCTCGCGCCGTCGCGCGCCTGGATCGACATCCCCTGTTGAACCGTCACGTAGTACCGCGCGATTGCGTCGAGGTTCGCGTGCGCCGCGATCTCGCCGGTCGCGACACCTTGCCTGAGGCGCTCGCGCAACGCTTCGACCGTGCTTTCGCGCATCGCGATCAGCGTTTGCCGGACGGTGTCGGAACGCTCGGCCGGGTGCAGCGCCGACAGCACGATCAGGCAGCCGGCCGGCTTCGACCGCCGCGTGAACACGCGCGCGGTATCCATCAGGTAGTTCCGCATGGCGTCGTGCGCGCTGCCGGCCTGTTCGACGCCGTCCCAGATTTCCCGTCCCTCCGTTGCGCGGTAGTGCTCGAGCGCCTGCCGGAACAACGCTTCCTTGCTGCCGAACGCCGCATACAGGCTCGGTGACGCAATGCCCATCGCGGCCGTCAGGTCCGCCATCGACGCACCCTCGTAGCCGAGCCGCCAGAACACCTCCATTGCGCGATCCAGCGCCGCCTCCTTGTCGAAGCTTCTCGGTCGGCCCCGTTCAGCCATTGCATCCATCCTTTCGTCGATATCTGTATCGATCGATAAAATAATTCAATTGACAGCGCCGCGCAACTTGCCACATTCTGTGTTGACCGTTACATAAATAAGGAAAGGAGCGAACATGAATCGACTTCACGGCAAGCGTGCACTTATCACGGGCGGCAGCCGCGGCATCGGCGCGGCCATCGCGAAACGGCTGGCGGCCGATGGCGCGGACGTCGCGATCACTTACGAAAAATCGGCCGAGCGGGCGCAGGCCGTCGTCGCCGGCATCGAGGCGCTGGGCCGCCGCGCCGTCGCGATCCAGGCCGATAGTGCCGATCCGGTCGCAGTCCGCAACGCGGTCGATCGTGCCGCGGAAGCGTTCGGCGGTCTCGACATCCTCGTGAACAACGCAGGGATCTTCCGCGCAGGCGCGCTGGGCGACCTCACGCTCGACGATATCGACGCGACGCTGAACGTGAACGTGCGCGCGGTGATCGTCGCTTCGCAGGCGGCGGCGCGGCATCTCGGGGAGGGCGGGCGCATCGTGTCGACCGGCAGTTGCCTCGCGACGCGTGTGCCCGATGCGGGGATGAGCCTCTATGCGGCGAGCAAGGCCGCGCTGATCGGCTGGACGCAGGGGCTCGCGCGCGATCTCGGGCCGCGCGGCATCACGGTCAACATCGTGCATCCGGGGTCGACGGATACCGACATGAATCCGGCCGACGGCGAACATGCCGGTGCGCAGCGTTCGCGGATGGCGATTCCGCAGTACGGCAAGGCTGATGACGTGGCGGCGCTCGTTGCGTTCGTCGTCGGGCCGGAAGGGCGGTCGATCAACGGGACCGGGTTGACGATCGATGGCGGCGCGAACGCGTAAATGCCGATGCCCGGCTGATTTGGCCGGGCGGCGTTGCGTTCGTTATCGGCAGCCGAGCCGTTGATGCTCGGTTTCCAGGTCGGCCCGCTTGTCGTAAGCGCGCAGTTCGTTACGCGGCTTGCCGTCCGGGCCGATTCCACGCACGATTTTCTGGCCGCGGTCGGGTGCATGCGTGACAGCATCGATGCCGGCGGCCAGTTCCCTGCAGCGTGCGTCGGGGGAAGCGTTTTCCGGGCGAGGTGCTGCCGCGCCGGTGATGTTGGCGATGCCCGGGCTGACGTAGCGCTGCTTCGCGTGCGCGGTGCCGGATGTGGTGCCGGTATCGGCGGCGTTCGCCGTGCAGGTCAGGGTCGAAAGCGCGGCCAGTGCCGCGATCGTTCGAATCATGGTCGGGTCCTTGGGTCCGTTGTACATGCAAAGGTTCGGGATTCTACGCAATGCCCAGTGCGTGTCCGTGGCGATCGGGAAAAGTGCGATCACATGTCGCATGTCATGGAGATGAATCGAAGAGGACCGCCAACGGTGTGCGCGTGAGGCGCACAGCGCCGCCGGTCGGGCGAAGGAGTTCATTTACAAAAACGCCGGGCGTACTTACGATGAGGCCACCTCGGGCTCGCAAGAAATCGTATGCGTACAGTCGATCGAGTGATGCTTGCCGCGCTTTGCCTTGGCCTCACCGCGTGCGGCGGCGGCGACAACAATGCCGCGCCGGCAACGCAGACGGTTGCGAGCACACCTGCATCCGCCGCCGAGCCTGCCAGCGCGGCATCCGGCACGATGCCCTCGTCGACGAATCCCGTCCGCCCGGCGCCGGCGGCCAGTCCGGCCGGTACGACGCCTGGCGCGACGCTTTCACCCACCCCCGGCGCAAATCCTGTTCTCGTCGCTGACGTAACGGTCTTTCCGGCCGCCGACGGCAGCGATCAGGCCGACGCGATGCAAAAGGCATTCGACAGCCTGAAGGCCGGCCAGCGCCTGGTCATCGCGCCGGGCCGCTACGTCGTCGGGCATTCGCTCGCGGTGACCGTGCCCCAGGTGGTGATTTCCGGATACGGCGCGACGCTGGCCGCCACGAATCCGGCCGACCAGACGATCGTGATGAGCGGCGCCGGTTCGACGCTCGTGGGCGTGACGCTGGCCGGCACCGGCACGACGCGGCTCACGACGCCGGCTTCGACCAAGGTCGAGGTGACGGGCGCGGGCGTCCAGGTGCTTCGCGTGACGATAGACGGCGGCGCCAGTGGCGGGATCTTCGTGTTCGGTGGCAGCGGCGTCGCGATCGTCGGCAATACGGTTCGTGCGACGCTTGCCGACGGTATCCATACGACCTACGGTTCGACCAACGTGCTCGTGCAGAACAATACGGTGACAGGTAGCGGCGACGACCTGATCGCCGTCGTCAGCTATGTCGGCGACGGCCGCGTCAACAGCAATGTGCTGATCGACCATAACGCGGTGTCCGGCAACGCGTGGGGGCGCGGCATTTCGGTGGTCGGCGGCCAGGCCGTGACGATCTCGAACAATACGGTCGACGGCGTGCAGAAGGCAGCGGGCATCCTCGTTGCACAGGAGGACAGCTGGAAGACCTACGGCGTGTCGAACGTCGTGATCGCCGGCAATGTCGTGACCAACATCCAGAATTCGAATGTGAACAACGGATTGCAGCCGACGCAGCAGGCGGCGATCGAGCTCGACACGTGGACGGGAGCGGTCGCGGACGTCGCGGTGACCGGCAACCGCGTGTCCGGCTCCGGTTATGCGGGTTTCCGGGCGTATGGAAACGTGTGCTCGTTCAGCGTGACGGGCAATACGTTCTCGTCGATCGCAGGCTCGCCGGTGTCGCTGTTGTCGAGCGGTTGTGCGGCGAGCCAGATCGTCGTCGACGCGAACCGGCTGGGAGATGGCAGCGTGCTGGCACGGCCGTCAGGGTCGTCGGCGACGGGGGCGTTTACCGTGACGGGTGCGGATGCGAGTCTTATGCCGCAGGTGCGGACGGGAGTGATGTGAGGAGCGGGGGCGGGGTTCGGCGTGCGGACGGGTACGGTCGCCTGATGGCGTTGTGCGTGCGCGGTTCCGGCAGATCTCTCGGCTGTAAAGGGTCTTGCGGCGATATCCGACCATCGATGCCGACAGAAATGCCAACCGGCTACGGAGTATAGGCAGGGTAGGTCGAACGACGGCAACCGATCCGTTCCAGCGGTCATGGATTCACCATCGAAGGTAAACTTGTAGAGGTAACTACAACAAAGTAGCATTCAATACATGAATGCTATCTCTGCTTGGTCGATCCTCGTTCTGACCCTTCCCACCCAGAACGCTACGGCCCGCATGCGGGTCTGGCGCGCGCTCAAGGCGAAGGGCTGCGCCGTGCTGCGCGACGGCATCTACCTTCTGCCCTACACGGAAGAGCATGAAGGGGCGCTGCGCGAACTCGCGGGCGTGATTGCCGAAAGCGGCGGCACCGCTCACCTGTTACGCGCGCCGAGTCTTGACGCGTCGCAGGAGCTGGAATTCCGAATGCTCTTCGATCGCGGAGAGGATTACGCCGCCTTCATCCAGACACTGACCGAAGCCCGCAAGACGCTTGCCGGACAGTCCGCCACGGAACTCACGCGCCTGCTTCGCCGCGTACGCAAGGATTTCGACGCTGTCAGGGCGATCGACTACTTCCCGGACGACGCGGCCACACGTGCCGAAGTCGCGCTGCAGGATTTCGTCGCGCTTGTCGACACCGTGCTGTCGCCGGGCGAGCCGCACGCCGCAGAGCGCGCCATACGCCTGCTCGCGATCGACGAGTACCAGGGGCGCAAGTGGGCGACGCGACAGCGCATGTGGGTCGATCGCGTCGCCAGCGCGTGGCTGATCCGCCGCTTCATCGACCCGCGTGCGCACTTCATCTGGCTCGCGTCGTCTTCCGATTGCCCGGCTGACGCGCTGGGCTTCGATTTCGATGGTGCTGCATTCACCCATGTCGGCGAACGCGTCACGTTCGAGGTGCTGCTCGCGAGTTTTGGGCTCGATCAGGATTCGGCACTGCTGCGGCTCGGGGAGATCGTGCATTCGCTCGATGTAGGCGGTCCCGCCGTGCCCGAGGCGATCGGCTTCGAGGCCGTGATGGCCGGCACGCGTCAACGCACGGAAAACGACGATCAGCTGCTGGAACAGATGAGCGCGGTGCTTGACTCGCTCCATGCGCACTTCGCGTCGAACGGAAAGAACGAAACCGGGGGACGGCCATGACCACGACGGTGACGACAAACGCGCCGGGTTACTCGCTGGGCCAGCTGGTCGGATACATGTTGCGACTCGGTGCGCTGGGCTTCGGCGGCCCCGTCGCGCTCGCCGGATACATGCGCCGCGATCTCGTCGAGCGGCGAGGGTGGATCACGGAAGCGGACTACAAGGAAGGCATCACACTCGCACAGCTCGCGCCCGGGCCGATGGCTGCCCAGCTCGCGATCTATCTGGGGTTCGTCCACTATCGCCTCCTTGGTGCGACGCTCGTCGGATTCGCGTTCGTGCTGCCGTCGTTCCTGATGGTGCTCGCGCTCGGGTTTGCCTACTCGCACTTCGGCGGGCTGTCGTGGATGCAGGCGGTTTTCTATGGCGTCGGGGCTGCGGTGGTCGGCATCATCGCGATGAGCGCGTATAAGCTCACGACGAAAACCGTCGGCAACGACAAGCTGCTTTGGGCGATCTTCCTGACGCTCATGATCGTCACGTTCGTGACGGAATCGGAAATCGCGTGGCTCTTCATCGCCGCCGGGCTGATCGGCTGGCTGTGGCGCGCTCCGCCCAAATGGCTGAACAAGAGCGGGTTGAATGCGCTCGCCGGCGCCAATCTACCGGCGGCCAGCGGCATGCTGAGCGGCATCGATCTCCCGCAACTCGTACAGATCGGCGCGTTCTTCGCGAAAGCGGGGGCGTTCGTGTTCGGCTCCGGGCTCGCGATCGTGCCGTTCCTGTACGGCGGCGTCGTGACCGAGCATCACTGGCTCAACGACAAGCAGTTCGTCGACGCGGTCGCGGTCGCGATGATCACGCCCGGCCCGGTCGTGATCACGGTCGGCTTCATCGGATATCTGGTGGCGGGGCTGCCCGGCGCGATCGTCGCAGCGCTCGGTACGTTCCTGCCGTGCTATCTGTTCACGGTCATTCCCGCACCCTACGTGAAGAAGTACGGCCATCTGCCGAGCGTCAAGGCGTTCGTCGACGGCATCACGGCGGCTGCCGTCGGTGCGATTACGGGCTCCGTCCTCGTCATCGCGAAGCGCTCGATCGTCGACATTCCAACCGCTGTTCTCGCCATTGCAACCGTTCTGCTGTTGTGGCGTTTCAAGAAGCTGCAGGAACCGGTAATCGTCACTGCGGCGGCACTCTTCGGGCTGGTGGCCTACCCGTTGCTGCACCATTGATTTGCATGGTGCGGCGGCGATCAAGACGCACCGGACGACATTCGTTCGGTGGTGAGCGAGGAAGACGACCGACCGTGCGGTGGTGTCGGCGTACCCACTTCGCTAGACAGGAGAAGCGCCATGAAGTGGATTACGCGTGAACGACCGAAGATCGATCGCATCGCATGCCCATGGTTGATCGCCCGGTTTATCGACGACGCTCCGGAATTTCTCTACGTCCCGGGCGCGGACGTACTGCGATTGGCGGACGAAACGGGCGCGGTTCCCTACGACGTGCCCGGCGTCGAGCTTGGCCACCACGGCGAGCGTTGCAGCTTCGATGCGTTTCTCGACAAGTATCGACTGAATGCCCCGGCGCTGCTCGAACTCGCCGGGATCGTGCGCGGCGCGGATACCGGACGGCTCGATCTCGCGCCGGAAGCCGCCGGCCTGTACGCGATCTCGATTGGCCTTTCCACGAACTTCGCAGACGATCACGAGCAACTGCGGCACGGCATGGTGATGTACGACGCGCTCTACGCGTGGTGCCAGCGTGAGGCACGTGCCTAGCAGCCGGTTCGCGTCGTCGCTTGCCGGTCGGATGCTGCCGGCGGGCGCGGACCGGGCCGCATCGCTCGTCCTCGCAAGCCGCGGCATGCGCGGTTTCTGCGATGGATTCATTGCCGTGCTGCTGCCTGCGTATCTGCTGTCGCTCGGGTTTTCGCAACTGGACGTCGGCTTGATCAGCACCACGACGCTGATGGGCTCCGCGATCGCGACGATCGCAGTCGGCATGCTGGCGAGCCGCTTCACGCAGCGGCGCATGTTGACGCTCGCGGCGGCGTTGATGGCCGCAACGGGCATCGGCTTCGTGAGCTTCGCCACGTTGTGGCCGCTGCTCGTCGTCGCCTTCGTCGGCACGCTCAATCCGAGTTCGGGCGATGTCAGCCTGTTTCTGCCGCTCGAACAGTCGCGTCTGGCGGAAGCCGCCGGCGGCGACGTTCGCACTGCACTGTTTGCACGATACAGCCTCGTCGGGGCCGTATCGGCGGCGGTCGGCTCCCTGACGGCAGGACTGCCGATCTGGGTTGCGTCGCATACCGCAATCACGGCGCTCGGCGCGATGCGCGGCATGTTTCTCGTCTACGCGGTGACGGGCGTCATCGTCTTCATGCTGTATCGGCGATTGCCGCGCGCCGATGGCCGCGCGTCGAAGGCGGTGCCCCCGCTCGGCCCGTCGCGCCCCATCGTCATGCGGCTTGCGATGCTGTTCAGCGTCGATGCGTTCGCGGGCGGTCTCGTCGTCAACTCGTTGTTGTCGCTGTGGTTGATGCAGCGCTTCGGACTCTCGATCGCCGCTGCTGGTCAATTCTTCTTCTGGGCAGGCCTGCTCTCGGCCGGCTCGCAGCTTGCGGCCGCGCCGCTATCGCGCAGGATCGGCCTGCTGAACACCATGGTGTTCACGCATATCCCGTCGAGCGTCTGCCTGATTGGCGCCGCTTTCGCGCCGTCGCTGCCGCTTGCGTTAGCGCTGCTGCTGATGCGCAGCGCACTTTCGCAAATGGATGTGCCGACGCGAACCGCCTACGTGATGGCGGTCGTCACGCCTTCGGAGCGCCCGGCAGCTGCCAGCTTTACGTCTGTTCCGCGCAGCCTCGCAGCCGCTGTCGCACCGACGTTGGCCGGCGGCTTGTTCGGTCTTGGCTGGCTCGGTGCCCCGCTGGTCGTATGCGGCGCATTGAAGATCGCGTATGACCTGTCGCTGCTGGCAGCTTTTCGACAGGTCAAACCGGACGATGACCGGGCGCGGTAATGCTGCCTCGGTCGAACGACGAAGACGCGAGGATCCATGCAAAGCGATGCATTGATGCGAAACCTGCGCGCTTCCTGTCAACCCATGTCGATGGAAGGCTCACGGTGTTTGTGCTGCGGGCGACGACGTCTCGGTACAAGCCGCAACCTGCTTTTTATCGTTCGCCTCAGCGACGGGGGAAGTGATTGCTTTCGATGTTGCAATGTCGCCAAGCCAAGCTAGCGGTACTTACGGTGACAATCCCGCCTTCAATCTCACGCGCCCATGCTTCAGCCGCCCCCTTGGTTCGGAATGTCTTTGCTATACTCTGTCCCCGCCGGCGGACTTGTGCCCGCCAGCGGTCGCCGATCTTCAGGATCGAAGCCATGAAATACCCCGTCTATGGACTGTAGCAATGCATCACCCATATACGCTGCTACAGAGTCGATTTGTAGCAGGCAGGGCGTTAAACTATGCTTCACTGCTCGTCATTTCGCGTCATTCGTAAACGGGCAAAAATCCTCGAAAGGCAAGCGGGACAAGGCTAAGAACCTGATTTACGAGGGTTCGATCCATCCCGCCCAAACTATCCGCTCCCCGTAGTTCAATGGATAGAACAAGCGCCTCCTAAGCGCTAGATACAGGTTCGATTCCTGTCGGGGGGACCAGCCATGCCCCAAACCATCCCCGAGATTCACAAGAAATCCCCCGCTCAAGCCCGTCTGGCGGGCCTCTAGCTCGCGAAGGCCAGCGCGGCCCCGTACAAATTCACGGACGGCGACGGAGATCCCGCAGCTCATGCGTGACATTGACGCCTACCAAGGCGACCTAGTCATCCGACTCCACTCCGCCTGATGGCACTCACCTTCATACGGACAACGGAAATAATCCGTGCGGAGTGGCCAGAGTTTGACGAGACCGCCGCAGAATGGCGCGTGCCGCCGGAACGCATGAAGATGCGCGACCCGCACATCGTGCCGCTGTCACGACAGGCGCTCGACGTGGCGCACGCCGAACGCAATCAAGTGACGGCGGCCTACGTCCACGCTGAATACCTGCCGGAACGACGGCGAATGATGCGGCATGGGGCGATCATCTAGATCGTCCGAAGGCAGGAGCAGAGGTCATTCATATCGCGTCAGCGCGCTAGCGCGCCAAGTCGCCCACGCCACTTGCCCGCTTCCCCTTACCGTAACAATGGAGGCGGATCGCTCTCTATCGTGGCGTTAGCCGCAGTGCCGCACGTCTCGCCCGTGACGATCTAGGGGCGGAGGAATGGAGTGGCCGCAACCGCCCACATTCCAAGAAGAACCAAGCACTCGATGGCGAACATTACTTGGTCGTATGTATTGCGAAGCGCTGAGCGCTTCGCATAAATGAGGTAAATCAATGTAAAGAGCGGTGTCGCGACCCACGTAGCAGCGGTGAATCCAAGGAAGTTCATGCTGCCTTCGGCAAAGATGCCGCTATGAAAGCCGCCGACCTCCACATACCAGTAAGCAAATCCGATCCACGGAAGCCACAATCCGATGAAAGTCGCGATGGCGAGTTTGATCGCGCCTGATGAAGGTCCAGAGTCAGCGTTCTCGATATCTTTGGTTTCGTTCATAGTGCCGTTAGTTCGCTGGATGATGCTCGGCGGTTTTTTACCGAGCGGCCGTAGCCTCGGCAGCCCGGGAATTGTTCGGGACTGGATTCCCTTACCTGCAGCGGGATGATATCGAGATTCAGTCACGGTTCGCATTTCGCCAAACAAAGCTGTCACTCGCAGCCAGCCTGATCGACCATCCGGATATTCGGCGGGTGTTCGCCGGGTTTCATATCGAAATCGTGCCGATCCAGTACACCGTGGGCGGCGGAAGGGCAGCCGAGCGAAACGAGCTGATTATCTTCAGTTGGGATGACGCGGCACAGCCCGTGGGACTGTTCTGATTTGATAAGAAAAGCGACCTGCCGTCGAGAGGGACGGCAGGTCGAATTACTGCTTGGGCCGACTACTGCGTATGGAAGGACCGGACGTTAATAATCCTTCCGCCGCGAAAGATACGGCAAAGCCCGGACGCCAGCATGTCAATTTTGGTTAAAAGCGTCTCGTTCGGCGCGCCACCCACGTGTCGTTTTCCTGTTCTCGCCGCCGAATTTGATATCCTCCGACCAGAAATCGGCGGTTCGCCCGTCTCGACACGCGGCCCGATCGCCTGAATCAATACGAATTCAACAAAGATCGAGAGGGCGGTCGTGTCTTTAAGTGAAACAATAAGTAACTTTGCGTCGGGGATGGTCGATTGGAACAAGCGCCCGGTGGCGCTGAATTTCGGTCGGCTGCAAAGTAGCTTGGGGCGCTTGCTTGCGCTTCAGCACGCAAACGTTCGCGAAGGGCTGATGACCGGCATTCACGGGCACCTGACCTGCGTATCGACGCGCCACGATCTTTCGCCGAAGTTGTTTATTGGCGTGCCCGTCTCGTTGCGGCTCGTTACTGATCGCGGTCAACTCCACTTCGTCAATGCGATCGTTCAGGACGTCCAGATCGGTCAGAGCGATGGCGAATTGTGCGTTTGCCAGCTCACGGTGTGCGACGCCCTGTCGCTGATGGACAAGCGCACCAATTCCCGCGTATTCCGTTCCCGGAGCGTTGTCGACATTCTCGCTACGTTGTTCAACGAATGGCGGCAGCGCAGCCCCGCGCTCGCTCGCGCGTTCGAGTTCGATCTGTCTGGCCTGAGTCGCGATCGTTACCCGGCGCGCGAGCTGACCCGGCAAGTCAACGAGTCGGACGCCAAGTTCGTGCGTCGCCTGTTGCGCCGTGAAGGCATTACGGTTTTCGCGAAGGCCGGGCCGGTCAAGTCGTCTAACAACGCTCACGACGATACGCCTGTACATACGTTGGTGTGCTGTGACGATCCCGCGTCGTTGCCGGAGGCACCCGCCGGCACGGTGCGCCTGCATCCCCGCGATGCCGGCACCGAGGAGCGCGACACGGTCACGTTGTTCGCGCTGCATGCGCGGCTTGTGCCGGGTGCGGCCAGCCGACCGTCGTGGGACTACAAGAAGGCGCGCGTCGACGAATCGACGGTTGCCGCCAGCGTTGATCAGGGCGAGGCCGGCAACGACCTGGCGCGACTGCTGACCGACGTTGCGATCGACATCCCGCATGCCGGCGACTCGTGGGCCGATCATGAGCGTTTGACGCGCGCGCGGATGCTCGCGCATCAGTTCGAGGCCGAGCGCTACGACGGCGTGAGCAGTGTGCGCGATCTGGCTGTCGGTGCGTGGATCACGCTGGCGGGCGATCCCGAATGGGACATGCAGCCGACCGATAAGCGACAGTTCGTGATCACGTCGATTAGTCACGAGGTTTGGAACAACCTCCCGAAAGGACTCACCGAACGCGTGATGGAGCTGTTCGCGGCAAGCCGACATCTTGCGAACTCGTCGCCGTCGAAACCGCCTGCGCAATCGGGCGAACCGGACACGCGCTACGAGAACACCTTCACGTGCGTGCGTCGCAGAGTGCCGCTCACGCCGGCCTACGATCCTGCCATCGACTTGCCGCCGGTGCCGCTGATGACCGGCACGATCGTGACGCGGGACGGCGAAGAGGTGATCTGCGACGAAATGGGGCGAGTCTACGTGCGGATTCACGGCCTCGATCCCGTGGATCATGCGCACGCGCAGGGAGCGGGCACGAACGACAATGTCGGCGACAGCGCGCCGATCCGGGTTGCGTCGAGTCTTGCGGGCACGCAGTTCGGTGCGTCGTTTCTGCCGCGTGTCGGAATGGAAGTCTTGCTTGGCAGTATCGCGGGTGATCCAGATCGGTTGGTGATCCTCTGCGTACTTGGGAACGGTGCGAATCCGCCGGCCGCATTCACGCATACCGGTTCGCAGCCGGGCAACCGCTATGTGTCGGGGATCAAGACTAAAGAGATAAAGGGCAGGCGTTATAACCAGCTCCGACTCGACGATACGCCGTCGCAGATAAGCGCCCAATTAGCCAGCGAACACGCCCATAGTCAATTAAACCTCGGGTATCTGACGCAACCGCGCAACGACGGCGTTGGTCAGGATCGCGGGGAGGGGGCCGAACTGCGCACCGACGCAGCGGCAGCGCTGCGGGCGGCGCAGGGCATTTTGTTGACCACCTATGCGCGCTCGCAGGCGAGCGGCGGACAGCTCGATCGCGACGAGTTGCTGCAGTTGCTTGGTGAATGCACGGAACTGTTCAAGTCGCTCGGTGATTACGCAGGACAGCACGGCGGACAGGCTACCGATGCGGCGGGTCAACAGGCCATTGCGCAGGCGTTCAAGGAGTGGACGCCCGGCAACGGCAAGCCGGGTTCAGATAGTCCCGCTGGCGCCGGTACGGGTGGTTCGAAGGCCCTGATGGCGTTCGGCGCACAGGCGGGCTCGCTGAACATCACACCGAAGACGCACGTCACGTACGCAGGGGAGAACATTGATCAGGTTGCACAGAACCATTTGCAGTTGACGAGCGGCCAGCGTATCAACATGCATGGTGGTCGTGGTGTTGCGATGTTCGCGCACAGCGACGGCGTATCGGCAGTCGCGAATCACGGCAAAGTGACTTTGCAGAGCCAGAACGACGACACGGAGATCGATTCCGCGAAGAACATTCAGTTTACGGCGGCCGACGGAAAGATCACCGGTATGGCGAACGATCAGGTGGTCTTCACGACGTCGGGTGGGGCCTACCTGAAGCTGCACGGCAGCGACATCGAGCTCGGGTGCCCGGGCAAGTTCACCGTGAAGTCCGCCGGCCATTCGTGGCAGGGCCCAGCGAGCATGAGTACGGACATGCCGAAGTTCGATCATGCACCGCTCGGTCGCGTGCCGAAGCTCGTGCGAGCCTCCGACGGCAATCCGATCGAAGGTTACGTTGGCGAGGTTCACAACGCTTCCGGTGAAATCGCGAACGGCCAGACGGACGGCGCGGGAACGATGGCTCCGATCGATCACAACCAGTTCGAACAGGTGGTCGTGAAATTCTTCAAGAAAGACGAATAAACCAGAGATAGGGTACTGGTCATGCCAACATCACAACGCACTCCAGCAGCAACCGCCAAGGGTACGGTGCTGCCGAACAAGAAGACGGAACTCGTTGCTGTCAAACCAATGCCGCTGCCCGGCGTCGTGATTTTCGTGCACGGCGTCAACTCTGAGGGCGAGTGGTTCGGCCCGGCCGAAGAGGGGCTCTGCAGAGGGTTGAACCGGCGCCTTGGACGGCTCGACGATCAGATGATGTTCAAAGGACCGGAAGGTGGACAACTCACCCCGGCTAAGTACATCAAGTTCCTGACGAAGGACGGCTTCATCAATCCGAAGATGACGCCGCAAACCTACGTGCAACCCGACCCTTCGTGGTCACCGGTCATCCATTTCCGCTGGGGACACAAGGCGAATAAAGAAGAACTGCAGGAGTTTGGCGGCAACATTTTTCTTAATGAACAAAACTACTGGGGTGGTGGGCCGTTTGCAAATGGGTGCTCAAGTCTTCCGGATTTGTGGAACGTCGGGGTCAACGATCGACTGTTCCTGTGGCTGTCGGTCCAGGATTTGAATCCAGTTGACGCCCGCATGGTGTACTCGACACCAAACCGTCAATACGGGGTGATGGCTGCACTGCGTCTCGCAAAATTGATCGAGTCGATCAGAAAAAAGCAAGCGGATTGTCCAATCACCGTGGTTTGTCATAGTCAAGGCAACATAGTCGGGCTCACAGCAGCGTTTCTGGGCGACCAATTGCCGGATGTGAAGGATGGTCAGGGGAAGTCCGGCCGTTGCGTCGCCGACGCCTATGTATTGGCAAACGCGCCGTACAGCTTGGTTGCCAGCAACGTGCCCGATTCCTGGACTCAACGCCGCGCAAAGGATGCAGAGGGTCGACGCGGCCGCGAGACATGGGAAGCTCGGGTCCACACCCTGTCGAACTTCTTCGACATCATCCGCGCGCGTGCAGCCCTCGAACCTACACCGGGCGATATCGATCCAGAGATGTCAAACGTGTGCAAGTCGTCGAAGGGCAAGCCGTACACGGCTGCGGCGGATCGCGAGGCCCACGGGCTTCAGGTTTGGGGTAAGACGTCAATGGGGCCGACGGGTTACGGAAACACGTTCCGCACATATGGCCGCGTCACGCTCTACTGCTGCCCGCATGATCAAGTAATCTCGGCGACAACGGTGCAGGGGATCGGCTGGCGTGGCTTGACCGCCTACGAGATAGAAGTCACAGGCGGTGCTGATTGCTTCACGCAGCGGGTGTTCGCTTCGGGCTACCTTGTAGGCCAGAAGCCCGGCGAACTTTACGATTACACGAAGAATGACTGGCGCTACAAGAAAGGGAAGACGCAAGGCTTCTGGTATCCCCCATCGCCCGAGGCACGATTCTCGATCGTCAAGTCATTGCAGAACCGAACGACTCTTCACGACATGTGGGGGATCTGGCAGATGCGAGGTATCGGCTCGCTCGTCAACCTCGCACGACCGGCGGTCAATGCGACTCCACCAGACTGGTGGGCAATTCCGATCGACGCTCCAAAGCTTGATCACCCGTTCACCCCTGTGGCAATGAAATTTGGAAGTCCGATCGCACCCGTCCATGACGGCCCTGCAGCAACCAGCCTCTTTAACGAGGGCAATGACCCGGTCGCGGCCGCTCGCGATAAAAACAAGGCTGCTGCTGACAAAAAGCCCGGAGACGCGATCGACAACTACAAGGGCACGACGCCGCTAGGCAACGAGGATAGCGAAGCAGATATGCGGTACGAAATGCACGCGGTTGTGCGACAGACCGTCCGCCAACGTGAGCAAGGAAATGGCGCGCTCATTGACGCGGATGGTAATGTGACCTCGGAGCAACCCGGTTCCAATGCTGACGGCAAGGCGAGGCAGTATTCGTCGTCCACCGTGACAGCCTATCTCGGGGCGACGGAGAAGAACAATCCGACGAACCATTCGACGATCATGACCAACGCGATGCACGCGGAGCACGCTCTCGCCTACGACGTCGCAATCGGCGTGTGCAAACTGACACCGGAAGATTGGAAGGATTTGCGTATCGAGGCGGACTGGCGCTTCGGTGAAGGTATGGACAAATCTAATCCACACCGGAAGTACGCGTCGTATTTCTCAAAAGGAAAGATGAGTGGTTTGTTTCTATCAGACTGGGTTAAGGCCGATGCAGACGCGCATATGCCGAAGAAGATCGCTGACGAGCGAGATGGCGGGATGATCCTCGGTGCGACGCACGCCCTATGAATACACTACTCTCGATTTGGCCGCGACGTACTGGCGTCGCGCTTGCCATTCTGCTCTTGTCTGTCGCAGTAGCGGCCACGTGGACGTATTATGCTCAGCAGGCTGCGCCGCAGCCGCTCTCGGTTGAGGAATGGATGAAACGATTGATTGTGTTGCCGCTCCTAGTTGTGGTCGCCGTATTGGCGCTCTGGGCGGGACTTCGGAAATCCGGCGTAGAAAAGGCTGCGGCGACAACGGCCGGCACAGCGACAAGTGTTGCAGCAGCAACTGCCGCCCCTGACCAACCGTTCCGCGCACAAGTCGTCGGACTGGCGTGGCTAAACCCGCTCCAGCGTCGCGACTATCCGACCGAATGGCAATTGCTTTGGACAATGGGCCTCGTCGGACCCAATGAGCACGATGACATGGTGAAGGAGGATCCGAAGAGCTTCACGACCGTTCAACCGGTTGCGGGTGTTGCGTATGGCAACGATGGGCGCGAGACGTTCGACGGATTTTACGAAAAATATGTCGATAAGCTGCTCAGCTTGTTTGCTGAGATTTACGTGATGAGCCCGGTGTATTTTTACAATGTGCACTCGAAGGATCGAAAAGGCTGGCGGGAACTCGCAGGTACGCATATTGAATTCTCGATCCCTGAGAAACAGCTCAATCCGGAAGAGTCACGTAAATATCTCGTCGACCAGTTTGTCGACTACTACGAGATAGGGAATAAAGCTGCACCGAGTCTGTGGAGCAGCGACACCCCCCCTGATGTCCATATCACGCCTGGCGGCCCAAACGCAGGCTTTACTTCGCTGAATCGCGCGCTCGATTACCTGCAAACGCATCCCGATCGGAGCGTTTGGGTGATGAACTGGGACGCACCGAGCTTCCCGCCGAAGGACAACCAGATGAATGAGAACATGGTGCTGCTCGTTCTGACCGGGCCCGACTTCAAGACGGAGCGTGAGCCCCTCGCATGGATCGGGCGCGCCGCTGTCGGCAACGTTGCTGACTTCGAGAAGAAGTCCGGCACGACGCGCGCGGTTCAGGCATGGAAATCAACAATCGAGCAGGCTGCCCACAATGCAGGTGTTGTGACTACGGACCTGCATTATGTGGTCCACGACGCGGGCAAGGGGAGCGACGCTGCGTCCGCTCGCCTTGGTGCGTTGTCGCAGACGTTGACCGAAGTGCTGCCGGAATATGACTACAAGAAGCAGACGTTCAACACGCCGGCGCTCCTCGGCGAGATGGGTGCCGGTACCGCGTTGACGGACGTCGCCCTGGCGATCGGTCGCGCAAACCATCTCGGTGGCAACACACTCGTGGTCGGTACCACAGACGCGGAACACCCTACCGCAGTTGTCGTGGTGCCGCCGGCGAAGGTGAATCCCGTCGATCCAAAGAAACCGTGGTTCCGCGCTGCTGGCGAAGGCAATGCTTATCTGCCGTGGTGGGGCAAGCGCCACGATGTCGATTACAGTCAGTACGGGCAGGGCTATAGCTTCTAGGGATAAAGATGTCGTGCGGCGGTGTTCGATGTGAGCGCTGCGCCGGCTGTGTACCGTCTGCGCTTGTCTTGGGGGATCCATGGAACTTGGAGCGTACAGACCTTCTCGCCATCTTCAAATATTGGCGTGGGGAGGTGGGATGCTTGTCGCGGGAGTCGGCCTTTTTTCTATCCTTATTGTGTTTCTGGCTATTGGTGCATTTGACCAATGGCATATTCAAAGCGACGCACAGATAGGTTTTGTTCTGTCCGTGCCGGTTCTTATCGTTGCAGCTGGACTTATCCTGATCATCATTGGTTTGGTCAAAGGATTCAGAGCGCGCAAATGAACCGGTATGACCACGGTGCGCGGATTGTCTTTGTGTTGGGAAGTCGACGAGATTGTGCGGTAGTGTCTGTATCGATTTTGAATCAGGAGCAGGAGCTTCCATGCGCGGCATTGTTCGGGTAGGGGACGTTCACAGTCACGGTGGACGAGTCGAGTCGGGTGCCCCCAATAGCGAGGTTATGGGGCGCGCGGTCGCGCGAATCGGTGACCGCTGCACCTGTCCGATTCATGGCGAATGCGTGATCGTCGAAGGTGACGCAGACTTTGAGGTAGACGGTGGCTTTGCGTCGTTCGATGGCCACAAGACTTCGTGTGGGGCTTCGCTGATCTCCTCGGTTCCAGGATCTGGGCGTGGGTAGCAACGAAATGGACGGTGCTCAGAAGCTTGAAAGCCCGCTGCGAGCGGGCTTTTTTGTGTGCTACAGATTTGCTACAGCACGCGGCGGGAGCCGTGCTGGATAAGCCTTGCACTTCTCATTCCACCCCCTGAACTACGGGGAGAGCCATGTCCGGGCGATCGCGCGAAAAACGCGAACCGGACGGCGGTGTGGACAGCGCGCAGAGTATAGCAAACGCGCGGCGCATCGGCGGGCGGATTGCACGCCGACGCGCGTATCGCGCGGTCAGCCGCGATCAGAAATCGACGACGACGAAATCTTCCTTGCCCACGTCGCACAGCGGGCACCGCCAGTCGGCGGGAATGTCGGCAAAACGGGTGCCGGGCGCGATGCCCTCGTCGGGCAGCCCTTCCGCTTCGTTGTAGACCCACCCGCAAATCAGGCAGACCCAGCTCTGGTATTCGGTTACTTCGCTCATGTAGCGCTCGTGATAATGAAAACTCGGTAATGCCGTCCGCAGCCTCGCCGGCGGACGAAAGGCGCAATGTTACCGGAATTTCGCCGAACGCCTGCGCAACGTCGTTTTAAACGTACGCATCGCGAACAATGGGTGTCATCGCGTGCGGCGGGCTTGCAGTGTATGCTTCGTGGGCCTGTCAATCTGAAGGAGGAAACGATGCTCAACAGAAAGTGGATCGCGGGTGCGGTTTGTGTCGCGGCGCTGGCCGTGTCGACGCTTGCGCGCGCGGAAGCGCGCGTGTTCTTTGTCGAGCCGCAGGACGGCGCGACGGTGTCCAGCCCCGTGCACGTGAAGTTCGGTCTCGAAGGCGTGGCGCTCAAGCCGGCCGGCGACATGACGCCGAATACGGGTCATCATCACCTGCTGATCGACGGCAAGGCGGTGCCGAAGGGCGACGTGATCCCGGCGTCCGACCATTCGCTGCATTTCGGCAAGGGTCAGACCGAAACCGATGTGAAGCTGTCGCCCGGCCCGCACACGCTGACGCTGCAGCTCGGCGACGGTGCGCACCGTTCGTACGGCCCCGAGATGAGTTCGACGATCACGGTCAACGTGAAGTAACCGCGCATCCCGCGCCGGCGCCCGATGCGCCATGCGCGGGATGGCCGGTCGACCTGCCGCGGGCATCGGGCCGGCATTCGCCCGTTCACCCGGTCGCGCGCAATCCGCGGCCGGCATCCGGCACCGGAAACCGGCCGCAAGCCATACATGGCACCGCTCCATCGCACCGCGTCGACGCGGTTCGAGTGCCGCTCGCAGGGCTAGTCCGTCCGGCCATACCGGTGGCGGCGTCCGCGACCGGTACAATGGGCGCTTCCGATTCCTCTCTCTCCGCCGTCTCCCCATGTCGCTCTATTCCATTACCGGCGCGCAGCTCGCGTTCGGTCACGTCGCGTTGCTCGATCACGCGGATTTCTCGCTGGAAGCCGGCGAGCGCGTCGGCCTGATCGGCCGCAACGGCGCGGGCAAGTCGTCGCTGCTGAAGATCGTCGCCGGCCTCGCGAAGCCCGACGACGGGCTGGTCACGCGCCAGCAGGAACTGGTGACCGTCTACGTGCCGCAGGAGCCCGAATTCGAGCCGGGCGCGACGGTGTTCGATGCGGTCGCGTCGGGGCTCACGCACACGCGCGAACTGCTCGAAGAATACGATTCGATCGCGCACCGCCTCGCGGATATACCGGAAGGCGCCGAGCACGATGCGCTGCTCGCGCGGATGAACGCGCTGCAATCGTCGCTCGACGCGCACGACGCATGGAGCTGGCGCACGCGCGTGTCGATGACGCTCGCGCAGATCGGCATGCCGGACGGCGACGCGAGCGTCGACGCGCTGTCGGGCGGGATGCAGAAGCGCGTCGCGCTGGCGCGCGCGCTGGTGCTGCAGCCCGACGTGCTGCTGCTCGACGAACCGACCAACCACCTCGACTTCGACGGCATCCGCTGGCTGGAAGAGCTGCTCGTCGCGCAGCGCGCGGGCCTGCTGTTCATCACGCACGATCGCGCGTTCCTCGACCGCGTCGCGACGCGCATCGTCGAGCTCGACCGCGGCCGGCTGCTGTCGTACCCGGGCAATTTCTCCGCGTACCAGACCCGCAAGGCTCAGCAGCTCGAAGTCGAGCGCGTGGAAAACGACAAGTTCGACAAGCTGCTCGCGCAGGAAGAGGTGTGGATCCGCAAGGGCGTCGAGGCGCGCCGCACGCGCAGCGTCGGTCGCGTCGCGCGGCTCGAGCAGATGCGTCACGAGCGCGCGGAGCGCCGCAATTCGCAGGGCAACGTAAGGCTCGACGTCGCGCAGGGCGAGAAGTCCGGCAAGATCGTCGCGGAGCTGACCGACGTGACGAAGCGCTACGGCGGCCGTACGGTCGTCGACCGCTTCTCGACGACGGTCATGCGCGGCGACAAGATCGGCTTCGTCGGCCCGAACGGCGCGGGCAAGACCACGCTGCTCAAGCTGATCCTCGGCGAGCTGAAGCCCGACGAAGGCACGGTGCGCACCGGCACGAACCTTCAGGTCGCGTATTTCGACCAGATGCGCGCGCAGCTCGACCAGGAGAAGAGCCTCGCGGATACCATCAGCCCCGGTAGCGAATGGGTCGAGATCGGCGGCGTGCGCAAGCACGTGATGAGCTATCTCGGCGACTTCCTGTTCGCGCCGGAACGCGCGCGTTCGCCGGTGAAGTCGCTGTCGGGCGGCGAGCGCAACCGGCTGCTGCTCGCGCGCCTGTTCGCGCGTCCGGCCAACGTGCTGGTGCTCGATGAACCGACCAACGACCTCGACATCCCGACGCTTGAACTGCTCGAAGAGTTGCTGGCCGACTACGACGGCACGGTGCTGCTCGTCAGCCACGATCGCGCGTTCCTCGACAACGTCGTGACGTCGGTGATCGCGGCCGAAGGCGACGGCAAGTGGCGCGAATACGTCGGCGGCTTCACCGACTGGCAGATCCAGAGCGAGCGCTCGGAGCAGCTCGCGCAGCAGGAAGCCGCGAAGCGCGCGGTCAAGGAGGCGGCGCCCGTCAAGGAGGAGCCGGCGAAGAGCGCCGCGGGCCGCAATGCGCAGCGCACGGTGAAGCTGTCGTTCAACGAGCAGCGCGAACTCGATTCGCTGCCGGAGAAGATCGCCGCGCTCGAAGAGGAGCAGAAGACGATCAATGCGCGACTCGAGGACGGCTCGATTTTCGCGAAGGATCCGCAGGAAGGCACGCGCCTGACCGAGCGGTTCGCGGCGATCGACGACGAATTGCTCGCCGCGCTCGAACGGTGGGAAACGCTCGAGGCGAAGCGCAAGCCGGCATAACGCGCGTCGCGCGCCGCGCGGCCGGCGATGGCCGCGCGACAATCTCGCGATTGGCGTGCCACGCGGAACCAGTAAAATACCGCGCGTCCCGGGTAGCGCAGCACGCCGCGCGCCCGCTTTCGGAGCAGTCCAAGCACACCGTTGTTTCGATTCGCTTTTTTACGGAACTCAACGTTTTGTCCACGACGTTATCCACACGAGGTGTGGACAACGTCCCGATGAATGACGAAATTCAGCGCCTATGTCAACGAAGAAACCCAGCGCGGCCTATAGCGAAGCATCGATCAAGGTGCTCAAGGGTCTCGAGCCGGTCAAGCAGCGGCCCGGCATGTACACCCGTACCGAGAATCCGCTGCACATCATCCAGGAAGTCATCGACAACGCGTCCGACGAGGCACTCGGCGGCTACGGCAAGCAGATCACGGTCACGCTGCACACCGACCAGTCGGTGTCGGTCGAGGACGACGGCCGCGGCATCCCGTTCGGCATGCACCCCGAAGAAGGCGTGCCGGTCGTCGAGATCGTGTTCACGCGCCTGCATGCGGGCGGCAAGTTCGACAAGGCCGCGGGCGGCGCGTATACGTTCTCGGGCGGCCTGCACGGCGTCGGCGTGTCGGTGACGAACGCGCTCGCGACGCGCCTCGACGTAACGGTCTGGCGCGACGGCAAGATCGCCGAACTCGGCTTCGCCGACGGCGACGTCGTGAAGCCGCTGACGACGCAGGGCGCGGGCCGGGGCGAGAAGAAATCCGGCACGCGCGTACAGGTGTGGCCGAACCCGAAATACTTCGATTCGCCGAACCTGCCGCTCGGCGAACTGCAGCGCCTGCTGCGCTCGAAGGCCGTGCTGCTGCCGGGCGTCGAGGTCGTGCTCGTCAACGAAAAGACCGGCGAGCGCCAGACGTGGAAGTACGAGGACGGCCTGCGCGGCTACCTGCTCGACGAAATGAACGGCAGCGAACTGCTGATCCCGCTGTTCGAAGGCGAGCGTTTCGCCGATTCGCGTTCGGGCGACGATACGTTCGCCGAGGGCGAGGGCGCGTCGTGGGTCGTCGCCTGGAGCGAGGAAGGCTCGCTCGTGCGCGAGTCGTACGTGAACCTGATCCCGACGCCGGCAGGCGGCACGCACGAATCGGGGCTGCGCGACGGTCTCTATCAGGCGGTGAAAAGCTTCGTCGAGCTGCACAATCTGCAGCCGAAGGGCGTGAAGCTGCTCGCCGAAGACGTGTTCGCGCGCGTGTCGTTCGTGCTGTCCGCGAAGGTGCTCGATCCGCAGTTCCAGGGGCAGATCAAGGAACGCCTGAACAGCCGCGACGCGGTGAAGCTCGTGTCGTCGTTCTCGCGTCCCGCGCTCGAACTGTGGCTGAACCAGCACGTCGAGCACGGCAAGAAGCTTGCCGAACTCGTGATCAAGCAGGCGCAGGCGCGCACGCGCGCGGGCCAGAAGGTCGAGAAGCGCAAGAGCTCGGGCGTCGCGGTGCTGCCCGGCAAGCTGACCGACTGCGAGACCGAGGATATCGAGCGCAACGAGCTGTTCCTCGTCGAGGGCGATTCGGCGGGCGGCTCCGCGAAGATGGGCCGCGACAAGGAGTACCAGGCAATCCTGCCGCTGCGCGGCAAGGTGCTGAATACCTGGGAAACCGAGCGCGACCGCCTGTTCGCGAACAACGAGGTGCACGACATCTCGGTTGCGATCGGCGTCGATCCGCACAGCCCGGACGACACCATCGACCTGTCGAACCTGCGCTACGGCAAGATCTGCATCCTGTCGGACGCGGACGTCGACGGCTCGCACATCCAGGTGCTGCTGCTCACGCTGTTCTTCAAGCATTTCCCGCAACTGATCGAGCGCGGCCACGTGTATGTCGCACGGCCGCCGCTGTTCCGCGTCGACGCGCCCGCGCGCGGCAAGAAGCCCGCGCAGAAGCTCTATGCGCTCGACGACGGCGAGCTGGAAGCGATCCTCGACAAGCTGCGCAAGGACGGCGCGCGCGAGACGCAGTGGAGCATCAGCCGCTTCAAGGGGCTTGGCGAAATGAGCGCCGAGCAGCTTTGGGACACGACGATGAACCCCGACACGCGCCGCCTGATGCCGATCAAGCTCGGCGAGCTCGACTTCGACGCGACCGTCGCGCGGATGACGATGCTGATGGGCAAGGGCGAGGCAGCCGCGCGGCGCGGCTGGCTCGAGGAAAAGGGCAACGACGTCGAAGCGGATATCTAAGCCCCCTGCGCGCGGCCGGGCATGACGCCCGGCCCGGCCTCACGCGACTTACGAATACGGAATTCAGATGGACGACAACACTTCCGATCTCTTTGCCAGCCCCGACGCGCCCGAGAGCGACGCGTTGACGCTCGGCAACTACGCGGAGCAGGCGTATCTCAGCTACGCGGTCAGCGTCGTGAAGAGCCGCGCGCTGCCCGACGTGTGCGACGGCCAGAAGCCGGTGCAGCGCCGGATTCTGTTCGCGATGAACGAAATGGGCCTCGGCCCGGACGCGAAGCCGGTGAAGTCGGCGCGCGTGGTCGGCGACGTGCTCGGTAAATACCACCCGCACGGCGACCAGTCGGCATACGACGCGCTCGTGCGTCTCGCGCAGGATTTCTCGCTGCGCTACCCGCTGATCGACGGGCAGGGCAACTTCGGCTCGCGCGACGGCGACGGCGCGGCGGCAATGCGTTACACCGAAGCGCGGCTCACGCCGATCGCGAAGCTGCTGCTCGACGAGATTGACCAGGGCACGGTCGACTTCATGCCGAACTACGACGGCTCGTTCGACGAACCGAAGACGCTGCCGAGCCGCATGCCGTTCGTGCTGCTGAACGGCGCGTCGGGCATCGCGGTCGGCCTCGCGACGGAAATCCCGTCGCACAACCTGCGCGAAGTGGCGGCCGCGGCGGTTGCACTGATCCGCAATCCGAAGCTTTCGCACGCGGAGTTGATGAACCTGATCCCCGGCCCGGATTTCCCGGGCGGCGGCCAGATCATTTCGAGCGACACGGAAATCGCGGCGGCCTACGAAACGGGCCGCGGCAGCCTGAAGGTGCGCGCGCGCTGGAAGATCGAGGATCTCGCGCGCGGCCAGTGGCAGCTCGTCGTCACCGAGCTGCCGCCGAGCACGTCGGGCCAGAAGGTGCTCGAGGAAATCGAGGAACTGACCAACCCGAAGCTCAAGCTCGGCAAGAAGACGCTGACGCCCGAACAGCTCAACACGAAGAAGGCGATGCTCGACCTGCTCGACGCGGTGCGCGACGAGTCGGGCAAGGAAGCGGCGGTGCGGCTCGTGTTCGAGCCGAAGTCGCGCACGATCGATCAGACGGAATTCGTGAACACGCTGCTCGCGTACACGAGTCTCGAATCGAACGCGACGCTGAACCTCGTGATGATCGGCGCCGACGGCCGGCCGGGCCAGAAGGGCCTGCTGACGATCCTCGACGAATGGGTGAAGTTCCGCCAGCTGACGATGACGCGGCGCACGCGCCATCGTCTCGCGAAGGTCGACGACCGCATCCATATCCTCGAAGGGCGGATGATCGTCTTCCTGAACATCGACGAGGTGATCCGCATCATCCGCGAGTCGGACGAGCCGAAGGCTGCGCTGATGAACGCGTTCGGCCTCTCCGAGCGGCAGGCCGAGGACATTCTCGAAATCCGGCTGCGCCAGCTCGCGCGGCTCGAGAAGATCAAGATCGAGAAGGAACTCGAAGCGCTGCGCGACGAGAAGGCGAAGCTCGAGGAACTGCTCGCGAACGAAAGCGCGATGAAGCGGCTGATGATCAAGGAGATCGAGGCCGACGCGAAGCAGTACGGCGACGAGCGCCGCACGCTGATCCAGCAGGAAAAGCGCGCGACGTTCGAGGCGAAGGTGGTCGACGAGCCGGTGACGGTCGTCGTGTCGCAGAAGGGCTGGGTACGCGCGCTGAAGGGCCACGGGCTCGACCCGGCCGGCTTCACGTTCAAGGCCGGCGACCATCTGTATGCGGCGTTCCAGTGCCGCACGCCCGATCGCCTGATCGCATGGGGCAGCAGCGGCCGCGTGTATTCGGTCGACGTGTCGGTGCTGCCGGGCGGGCGCGGTGACGGCGTGCCGGTCACGTCGCTGATCGAGCTCGAATCGGGTTCGCACCTGATGCACTACTATGCGGCGCCGGCCGACCAGCAACTGCTGCTCGCATCGAGCAACGGCTTCGGCTTCCTTGCGAAGGTCGGCGACATGGTGAGCCGCGTGAAGGCCGGCAAGTCGTTCATGACGATCGACACGGGCGCGGTGCCGCTCGCGCCGATGCCCGTGCTGCCGAACGCGACGCAGGTCGCGTGCCTGTCGAGCGGCGGCCGGCTGCTCGTGTTCGGGATGGACGAGATGAAGACGCTGTCCGGCGGCGGCCGCGGCGTGATCCTGATGGCGCTCGACGACAAGGAAACGCTCGTGCAGGCGCTCGCGATCGATCCGGCGGGCGTCGTGCTGATCGGCACCGGCCGCGGCGGCAAGGCGCAGGACGACACGCTGTCGTATGCGGGGCTCGCGCCGCATATCGGCAAGCGCGCACGCAAGGGCCGCGCGCCGGACACGAAGCTCAAGGTCGTCAACGAGTTGCGTCCGCTGCTCGGCTGACACCGCGCGCGATCGTCCGGTTCGGCCGCGATCGAAGGCCGCACCTCCGCTTCGGCGGACGTGCGGCCTTTTCTTTGGGACCGCGGATGCGGGTGATTCGGGTAAGCAAGCGTGGCGCTGTCACGCGGAACTTGCAAAATATTGTCAAATCGCGCCTGGGGCCTGAACCGCGCGGCGACAGGCCGGTCGAACGACGTTCGATGCCGCGTGCGACGCGGCCGTTCGCAGCACCCACCCCATCACAGGATTGTCGCCATGTCCCACGCTGTTGCCGTCGCGCTGTTTCTTCATCTGCTGGCCGTTGCCGTGTGGGTGGGCGGGATGGTCTTCGCGAACTTCTGCCTGCGTCCGGCATTGTCCGACCTGTCGCCGCAGCTCCGGTTGCCGCTGATCGAAGGCGTGTTCGGCCGCTTCTTCAACTGGGTGGCGGGTTCCGTGATCGTGATCCTGCTGTCCGGCGGCTTCCTGCTCGTGGAATTCGGCGGCGCGCACGCGACATGGTCGCTGCACGCGATGGCCGGGCTCGGCGTCGTGATGATGCTGATCTTCGGGCACATCCGCTTCGCGCTGTTTCCGCGCATCCGCCGCGCGGTGCAGGCGCAGAACTGGCCGGACGGCGCGCGCGCGGTGAACGCGGTGCGCCTGCTCGTCGTCGTCAATCTCGTGCTCGGTGTCGTCACGGTCGGTGCGGCCGTGCTGTCGCGCGGCTTCTGATCTTCAGGCGCATGCCGGCGCCAACCGCGGGCGCGCCGGCATGCGCCGCTACGCGGCCAGCATCGCGTCGAGCAGCCAGGAGCCGGCCGGGCCGAGCGGGCGGTTGCGCGACCATACCGCATCCACCCGCACACGGCGCGGCCAGCCGCGTGCGCGCAGTTCGCACAGGCGATCGCGCGCGAAGTGGTCGACCATCCAGCGCGGCAGCTCGGCCCAGCCGAACCCCAGCACCGCCATCTCCAGCAGCATCAGGTAGCTCGGTGCCAGCCAGTGCTGCGTGCCGACGACGATTCGGTCGTCGGCGCTGCGGCCTTCCGTTTTCACATAGGTGTTGAGGCGCAGTTCGCGCACGTCGCGCAACGCCGCGTGCGGCACTTCCGTATCGCCGTATTCCGCAAGCGCATGCGTGCGCCCGACGAACAGCCCGATCTCCGATTCCTCCGCCACCGTCGCCGCGCCGATATCGGCCGGGTAGGCAGCGCGCGCGGCCATCAGCCCGAGCTGCGCGCGACCCTGCTGGATCAGGTCGAGCACGTCTTCGTGCTCGGCGATCTGGCATTCGAGCTCGAGCGCCGGAAAGCGCCGTTCGAGTGCCATCAACGTTTCCTCGTAGCGCTTCGACTGGTACGTATCGGACACGACGAGCGTCAGCCGTGCTTCCTCGCCGCGTGCGAGCCGCGCGGCCGTGCGGTCGATCGCCGCGCCGGCCTCGAGTGTGCGCTGCACCTGCGGCAGCAGCGCGCGCCCGGCATCGGTCAGCGTCGGTGCGCGCGTCGAGCGGTCGAACAACTGCACGCCGAGATCGATCTCGAGGTTCGCGATCGCCTCCGACACGGTCGACTGGCGCTTGCCGAGCTTGCGCGCGGCGGCCGTGAACGAGCCGAGCAGCGCGGCTTCGGCGAATGCGAGCAGGGCTTCGGGGGCGTGGCGCATGTGGCGCTCCAGACTTTGTAATATCGGTAAAACCGATGATATCAAACTGGATTCATACGGTTGCGCCGATCAAAATGACCGACATGAATGACGTAACGAATCGGAGGGAACCATGAAACAGATGAACAAAACGGTGACGGAACGGCTGCTGCATGCGCTGACGTTCGAGCTGGTCGCGATCGCGCTGTGCGCGCCGATCGGCGCGTGGCTGCTCGACATGCCGGTATCGCACGTCGGCGTGCTGACGGTGATGGTGTCGCTGATCGCGATGGCGTGGAACATGACCTTCAACACGCTGTTCGACCGCTTCGAACGGCGCGCGGGGCTGTCGCGCACGCTCGGCATGCGGATCGCGCACGCGGTCGTCTTCGAGCTCGGCCTCGTCGCGATGGTGGTGCCGGTTGCCGCGTGGTGGCTGAACGTGAGCCTCGTCGAGGCGCTGCTGCTCGACCTCGGCATCGTGCTGTTCTTCCTGCCCTACACGTTCTGCTTCAACCTCGCGTACGACGCGCTGCGCGCCCGCTGGATGGCACGCCGGGTCGCGGTGCAGGCGGGGTGAAGCCGCCTGGTGCCGGTGAGTGCCGGTCGAGTGACGGCCGCCCGTCAGCGCGCGGCCCACAGCCACACGCCGCAGACAACCGCGACCGCGCCGTAGACGGCATAGACGGGCACCCTGAGGCGCGTGAAGCACAGCGTCGCGAACGCGCCCGTCAGCCAGTAAATCGGGTCGGCCGGCTCGCGATGCAGAATCTTCACGACGGCGACGACGAGAAAGCCCGTCGTCGCCGCGCGCAACAGGCGCATCCCGTGCTCGAAGCGCGAATGGCGCTTGAGCCGGGACAGGTGGTTCTGAGCAAACACGACGAGACAACCCGACGGAATGAACAGCGCGGCCGTGGCGAGCAGCGCGCCGACCCAGCCGTCGGTCAGGTAGCCGAGAAACGGCACGACGTTCAGCAGCGGTCCCGGCGCCACGGGGGACAGCGCGAACGCCAGCGTGAAGTCGTGATCGGAGATGCCCGTGGCCGGCGAGACGAACAGCGTCTTGAGCACCGGCAGCGCGGAGAAGCCGCCGCCGAACAGCGTCATGCCGGCGCCCGCGAGGCGCGGCCACAGCAGTTGCTCCTGGTAATCGCCTGGCAGCGGCACGGCGAACAACGCGACGAGCACGCCGAGCAGCACGAGCAGGTTGCGGTCGCGTCTCGACAGCGTGAAATCGACCGCGTCGCGTTGCGTCGGCCCGGTCAGCCAGCCCGCTGCAAACGCAGCGAAAAGAATCCCGACGAAAGCGGCCGGACTATGCGCGAACGCGAGCAGAATCGTCGACAGCGCGGCGATCGCCTGTTCGAGCCGCGTGCGCGCGAGCATGCGCAACTGCTTGACCCACGTGATGCCGATCAGCGCGGCGAGCACCATCCCGAAGTGATTGATCAGCATCGGCGCGGCAAGCGAGCGCACGAGCGGCGTGCGATAGAAGATCGCGAACAGCGTCATCAGGATGGAAAACGGCAGCACGCTCGCGAGGCCGGCGACCCATGCGCCGGCGCGACCGTGCAGCGTCTGGCCGACCTGCACCGCAACATTGCAGCCGACGGGACCCGGCACGAGCCACGCGAGCGCGACGAGATCGCCGAATACGTGCGGTTCGATGCGCTGCAGCCGTTCCACGTAATGGCGTTCGAGTTGCGCCATCATCGAAAGCCCGCCCCACGAGATCGCCGAAATGCCGGCGACGACCTTGAACAAGGTCCATAGGGATGCCGGTGCCTCTTCGACACGAGCGGTCACTTCGACTTCGACGGTTGTCATGATTGTGGTGTTGGCGCAGGCCAGATCTCGCGCGTATAGACGCTGACGGCGGCCCGCCGATACGTTGGCCCTCCCGATTGTCCGCCGCGCATCGCGACACTGCCATGCGCGGAAACGCTAATTAATAAACTGAAGAATAAGATCGGAAAACGAAATAATTGTGGCAGCGCGCAACGAGTGCCACGGCTGTGCAGCCGCAGCCGCGGTGCACTCAGGCGCCGGTGCTGCCCGTCGCGCGGTGCGCGATGACGTTCGGATGGTCGCCGCGCACGCCGAAGCGCGCGATCAGCGCGGGAATCGCGTCGGCCGGCACCGGGCGAGAGAACAGGAAGCCCTGCGCCTCGATCTCGCCGAGCGCGGACAGCCACGTGATCTGCTCCTCGGTTTCCGTGCCTTCGACGACGACGGTCAGGCCGAGCGAGCGCGCGAGATGCACGATCGACGACACCATCACGCACACGCTGCGATCGGTCGGGATCGCCTGCACGAACGAGCGGTCGACCTTCAGCGTGTCGACGGAGAAGCGGTGCAGGTACGACAGCGACGAATAGCCGGTGCCGAAATCGTCGAGTGCGATCCGGATGCCGAGCTTCTTCAGCGCGACGATCTTCTCGGACACGAGTTCCGGATATTCCATCATCGCGGTTTCGGTGATCTCGAGTTCGAGCCGGTTCGCGTCGATGCCGGTTTCCTGCAGCGTGCTCGAGATCGTCTCGATCAGGTCGCCGCGCCAGAACTGCACGGGCGAGATGTTGACCGCGAGCGTCAGCGTGTCGTGGCCCTCGTCGCGCCAGCGCGCGATCTGCTCGCACGCGGTGCGGATCACGAAGTCGCCGATCGGCACGATCAGGCCCGTCGATTCGGCGATCGAAATGAATTCGTTCGCGGAAATGATCCCGTGCTCGGGGTGGTCCCAGCGCGCGAGCGCCTCGAAGCCGGTAATGGTGCGGTGCGTGAGGTCGATCTTCGGCTGGTATGCGAGGAACAGCTGCCCCTCGGCGAGCGCGACGCGCAATTGCTGTTCCCAGCGCATCAGGTGGTCGGCACGGTGCGACAGGTGCGGCGCATAGAACTGGTAGCAGTTCTTGCCTGCGTCCTTCGCGCTGTACATCGCGAGGTCGGCCTTCTTCAGCAGGTCGATCTCGCTCTCGTTCGCGACGGAGTGCAGCGCGATGCCGATGCTCGCATGCAGCACGAACGAACTGCCGCGCACGTCGAACGGTTCGGCGAACATCCGGATGATCGCTTCGGCGAGGTGCACCGCGCGCCGCTCGACGTCGTCGCCCTTCATCACGACGACGAACTCGTCGCCGCCGATGCGCGCGAGCGAGCCTTCGTCGCCGACCGCATCGGACAGGCGCGACGCGGTCATCTGCAGCACGATGTCGCCGGCGTTGTGGCCGAGCGTGTCGTTGACGGTCTTGAAGTTGTCGAGATCGATGAACAACAGGCCGAGCCGCGACAGGCTCGTCGGCATCGACACGTCGTTGCGCAGCCCGCGCAGCGTCGCATAGCGGTTCGCGAGGCCGGTGAGCAGGTCGAATTCCGCCAGCTGCGTCATCTCGCGCTCGCGGCCGAGCAGCTTGCCGATCAGGCCCGTCGCGACGCCGAAGAACGCGAGCATCGCGAGCGTGATGAAGCTCGTCATCAGCAGGTAGACGTTGCGCGTGTGGTAGTAATCCGCGAATTCCTCGGTCTGCGACAGCCCGACCATCACCGCGAGCGGGTAGCCGTCGAGGTGGCGGTACGACACGATGCGTGTCACGCCGTCGATCGGGTCGATGATCGTGCCCGTCACGCGCTCGGCGATCGGGTAGACGCCCGATGCCGAAAACGCGCCCGGCGCGTTGCTGAGCGAGCCCGTGCGCCGCGCGAGCACGCCGCCCGTGTCGGACACGACCGCGATCACGCCTTCCTTGCCGATCGCCGCGTTGTTGTAGAAGTCGTTCGTGAAATAGCTCGGGTCTTCCGACACGACGACGATGCCCGCGAAGCTGCCGTCCGGGTTGTTCAGGCGCCGCGTCATCTGCAGCGTCCAGTGGCTCGACACGCGGCCGAGCACGGGCTTGCTGATATAGAGGCGGTCGTCGTTGTGCGCGAGGTGGACCTTGAAGTGCTCGCGATCGGACAGGTTGATCGGCTGCGGATGGATTTCGGCGGTGTTCGCGAACAGGATGCCCCTGGCGTTGACGAGCGACACCTGGATCAGCGTGTCGCTCGGCACGACGCCTTTCTCGACGGTGCTCGCGAGATTGAAGCGCGCGGGCGACTTCTCGAACTCGAACTTGACGAAGCGGGTGATCTGGTCGACCTGGTGGATCGCCTTGACCGTATGCTGCTCGAGCGCGGAGGACAGGATCGCCGCGGACGCCGCGGCTTCCTTGTACGCGCTGTCCTTCTCGACCGACAGACGCGCGACGATCACGGCCCACAGCAGCGCAAGCGCCAGCATCCCGAGCAGCGGGATCGCGAATAGCGCACGCCGGCGCGATTTGCGCGGCGCGCGCAGCGGCCGGGTAGGCGGCGTAGGGTTGGACCGGGCGGAGCTCATCGAAGAGGGTGGCGTCCTGCTCGCGTGCGCCATCCGTCGGGATGGCCGGCTATGGTTCGGGTCGCCCCGGCGTCTGTTCGTTCGCGGGATGCGCAACCATCGACAGACCTCCGAAACAACGGATTAGGCCCGATATTACTGGCTGGAGGGTTTTTGCGATAGTTGGGCGAATCGGAGGGGCGCCGGACGGGCCGGCGCCATCGCACATCGCGAAATGTCAGTCAGGTGACCGGAACGTGCCGTCGACGACCGTGACGGTGTGGCCGCCGATCCACGTCGTGCCGTCCTCGTCGTAGCTGACGAAGATGCGGCCGTCGCGGCCGATCGCCGTGCCCTGGCGGGCCGTATACGACCTGCCGGGGCGGCGTTCCTGCCGCGTCAGCAGCCCGGCCAGCGCGGCGTTGGCGCTGCCCGTGACGGGGTCCTCGCCGACGCCGAAGCCGCCGCCCGTCATCAGGCAGCGGATTTCGAACGTGGCGGGGCCGCCGTCGGCGTGCGGTGCATAGACCGCGAGGCCGTGCGTGCCGTAGCGGTGCGTGATCGCTTCCAGCGCGGCCGGATCGGGCGACAGGCCGATGCATGCGTCGGCCGACGTCAGCCGCACGACCAGCCACGGCGCGCCGTTGTCGACCGCGCACGGCTGCGCATCCAGGTCGAGCGCGTCGCTGCGCAACGCGGCAGCCAGCGCCGCGTAGTCCGAACGGTCGAGCGGCGTGACGCGTGCCGGCGGCGCGGCGAACGCCCAGCCGTCGGCCTGCTCGCGCAGCGCGACCCGGCCGACCCCGCACTGCTGGATCAGCCGGCCCGGCGTGCGCGGCCGCGCGCCGCTTTCCAGGAACGCATGCGCGGTGCCGAGCGTCGGGTGGCCGGCGAACGGCAGTTCGCCGCCCGGCGTGAAGATGCGCACGCGGTAGTCGGCTTCCGGATCGGTCGGGGTGCAGACGAACGTCGTCTCCGACAGGTTGGTCCAGCGGGCGATCGCGAGCATGTCGTCGTCGCCGAGCGAATCGGCGTCGAACACCACGGCGAGCGGGTTGCCCTTGAACGGTACCGACGTGAACACGTCGACCTGCTTGAAGCGGACGAGATGACCGGGCATCGCGCTGCGCCCGTTACGCGACTTCGGCGATCAGCTCGATCTCGACGCACGCGCCGAGCGGGATCTGCGCGACGCCGAAGGCCGAGCGTGCGTGCTTGCCCGCATCGCCGAACACTTCGGCGATCAGCTCCGACGCGCCGTTCGTCACGATGTGCTGTTCGGTGAAGTCGAGCGTCGAGTTGACGAGGCTCATCAGCTTGACGATGCGCGTGACCTTGTTCAGGTCGCCGGTGTGCGCGTGCAGCGTGGCGAGCAGGTCGATCGCGATCGAGCGCGCGGCCGCCTTGCCGTCTTCCGTCTGCAGATCCGCGCCAAGCTTGCCGGCCCAGACCTTGCCGTCCTTCTTCGCGATGTGGCCCGACAGGTAGACCGTATTGCCGCTTTGCGCGCTCATCACGTAGGCGGCGGCCGGTGCGCCGGCGGTCGGGAGCTCGATGCCGAGCGACTTCAGTTTGTCGTAGACGTTAGCCATGCGTTCGATTCCTCTTAGAGAGTCGTGACAGGAAAAGGGTGGGATCAGAGGCGCTCGCGCAGCAGCTTGCCGAGGCGAGCTACGCCTTCCTCGATCTTCTCGGGCGGCACCGTGACGAACGACAGGCGCAGCGTGTTCGGCTGCGCATCGTTCGCGAAGAACGGTGCGCCCGGCACGAAGGCGACGTGGTTGTCGACGGCCGTGGCGAGCAGCTTCATGCTGTCGATCTGCGCGGGCAGGTTCACCCAGATGAACATCCCGCCTTCCGGGCGGTTCCACGTGACGCCTTCCGGCATGTGGCGTGCCAGCGCGCCGAGCATCGCGTCGCATTGCGCGCTGTACAGCTCGCGGATCGTCGGGATGTGTTCGTCGAGGAAGCCGTCCTTGATCACTTCGTGCGCGATGCGCTGCGTCAGCGTCGGCGTGTGCAGGTCGGTGGCCTGCTTGGCCTGTACGAGCTTGAAGTGGAGTTCCTCGGGGGCAATGATGTAGCCGATCCGCAGGCCCGGTGCGAGCACCTTCGAGAACGTGCCGAGGTGCACGACGTGGTCGGGCGCCATCGACAACATCGTCGGCAGCGGCTCGCCGCGGTAGTTCAGCGCGCCGTACGGATCGTCTTCCAGCACCGGGAACGGGCTCGTCTGCGCGAACGCGGCGAGCGCGCGGCGGCGCTCGACGGGCAGGCGGCGGCCGGTCGGGTTCTGGAAGTTCGGCTGCGCGTACAGAAGGCGCGCGCCTCGCGTGAGTTCGGGTGTGAGGCCTTCCGGCAGCAGGCCCTGCTCGTCGGTCGGCACCTGCACGTAGCGCGGCTCGTACAGCGAGAACGACTGCAGCGCGCCGAGGTAGGTCGGCGTTTCGACGAGGATCGGGCTGCCCGGATCGATAAGCGCCTTGCCGAGCAGGTCGAGCGCCTGCTGCGAGCCGGTCGTGATCAGCACCTGCGACACGCGTACGCTGTAGCGCTCGGCGATCCACTCGCGCAGCGGCAGGTAGCCTTCGGTCGCGCTGTACTGGAGCGCGGCGGCCGGCGCGTCGCGCAGCACGCGGTCGGCGGCGGCGCGCATGCGCTCGGCCGGGAACGTCGCGGGGGCGGGCAGGCCGCCGGCGAACGAGATGACCTCGGGGCGTTCCGTGACCTTCAGGATCTCGCGGATCGCAGAGCTCGTCAGCTTGCGGGCGCGTTCGGAAAGCTGCCAGTGCGGCGGATGCAGGTCGCTCGGATTCATAGTCTCCTCGTTCGGATATCGTGGTCAGTCAAGAAAGGTCGTTCGGGCGGATCGCTTCGACGCTTCCGGGTAGGCATGCGCGAGCGCGGTCGAGCCTTCGCGGCTGGGTGGGCAAAACCGATCAGGCAAAACAGTCATTATGGCGCACCTGTTCAGCCGGCGCGAGCCGGTTGCGCGGTGGTGGCGACCGCCGAGCGGCGCCCGAGCACCACGGTGGCGATCACGGCGGCCGCGAACAGCCACGTCGACGGCGTGACCGTTTCGCCGAACAGCAGCGCGGAAAATGCAATCGTGAAGAAAATCTGCAGCAGCTGCACCTGGCCGACGCGCGCGATGCCGCCCATCGCGAGCCCCGCGTACCACGCGAAGAAGCCGATGAACTGCGAAAAGAGGGTCACGTAGCCGAACGCGAGCCACGTGCGCAGCGCGAGCGGGCCCGGATGCGCGGCATGCTGCAGCCACGCGAGCCAGCCGACCGGCAGCACGAGGAACGGCGCGGACACGACGAGCGCCCAGCAGATCACCTGCCAGCCGCCGATCTGGCGCGCGAGGCGCGCGCCTTCCGCATAGCCGAGCGCGCCGATGCCGACCGCGACGAGCATCAGCGCGTCGCCGGCCTGCACGGTGCCGCCGCCGTCGCGCAGCGCGAATGCGATCACGAGCGCGCTGCCGGCCACCGCGCTGGCCCAGAACGCCTTCGACGGCCGCTCGTGCGACAGCCATGCCGCATACAGCGCGACGAACAGCGGCTGCAGCCCGTTGACGACCGCGCCGTGCGAGGCCGGTACGGATTTCATCGCCCACGCGGAGAACACCGGATACGCGATGATCACGCCGGCCGACGTGATCGCGAGGCTTTTCAGCTGCGCGCGCGTCGGCAGCGGCTCGCGGCGCCACCACAGCAGCAGGCCGGCCGGCACGGCGGCGGCGAGCGCGCGGCCGAGCCCGTTGAGCAGCGGATTGAGTTCGGACACGACGATGCGCGTCATCGGCAGCGTCAGGCTGAAGATCATCACGCCGATCAGGCCGAGCAGCATGCCCCGGGTTTCGCGCGAATTCATGTCGAAGGTGTCTCCGAATTGCAGGGTGGTTGTAATGGACGGGCTTTCAGCGCAGCGAGCGTGAGCCCTGCGGCGTATCGAATTCGGCGACCAGCGCGGGCGGGCCGTCGCCGGTTTCCAGGTCGAGCAGGTGGGCGGCGCCGAGCCAGTCGAGCTGCTCGCGGATGACCTCCGCGCGCGGGTGGGCGCCCTTGAGCGACTTCAGCGCGATACCGTCGTTCGGCAGCGATTCGGCCGGATGGCGCGGGCTGTCCCACTGGATCAGCGACGGCACGAGGCCGTCGCCCGCACCCTGCCATGCGGGGAGCGCGCCGTCGTCGGGCACCGTGAGGCCCCAGCTCAGGTCGCCGCGTCGCATCGCGACGACGGGCGGGATGCGGGCCGGGTACTGGCTCTGCCACAGCGCGAGCTGGCGCGGGCGGTCGACGCGCGCAACCCAGTGCGCGAGAAACGGGCCCTGCGCGAGCCGGGCGTGCATCGCCGGATCGTCGAGCCCGAACAGCCGCGCGCGCGGCGGCCCTGCACCGTCGTCCGGGGCGGGGGCATCGGGGTCGATCGCGATCACTTCGAGGTAGAGCCCGCCCCATGCGCCGAACAGCGCATTGTGGGTCCGCATCAGCGGGTGGCGGCCGCCGCCGGCCGGTTCGATGCCGAGCGCGTCGGCGACATGGCGCACGCCTTCGTCGAGCGTGCGCGCGGCGATCACGAGATGGTCGAGTGTCAGGGAACGGGCTGGCATGAACGTCGGTCGGGGAGCGAAAGTGTCATGGTAGGCGGGCGTTGCGCCGGGCGGTTGCCGGACCGGCCGGCGCACGGGCCGCGGATCAGGCCGGCCGGCGCGGCTCCAGGTGCGGCGGGGCCGGAACGGCGGCCGCACGGTCGCCATTGCGGTCAACTGTAATCGTCGGCACCGGCACAGTAACGGTACAATCGGCGCGATAGCCTTCGGTACAGTTGGAGTTGCCGCCTCATGTCCACCGTCCCCCTCGCCCAGATTCCCGTGCCGCACGATACGGCCACGCTCACGCTCGTCGACCAGCTGGTCCAGTGGGCCCGGCGGCGCATCGACGAGCGCGTGTTCCGTCCCGGCATGCGGATGCCGTCGATCCGCAAGCTCGCGCTCGACAAGAGCGTGTCGCGCTTTACCGTCGTCGAGGCGTACGAGCGCCTCGTCGCGCAGGGTTACCTCGACTCGCGGCGCGGCTCCGGCTTCTACGTGCGCGAGCGCACGGCCGGCCCGCAGCCGGTCGACAACGTGGCGCGCGTATCCGAAGCCGCGCCCGTGCACAACACGATCGACGTCGTCTGGCTGCTGCGCAACATGCTGCACACCGTCAGCCCGGAAAAGGGGCCCGGTCTCGGCTACCTGCCAGGCCGCTGGCTCGACGGCGAGCTGATCACCGGCGCGCTGCGCGCGCTCGGGCGCCAGTCCGGCGCGCAGATGCTCGGCTTCGGCACCGCGCAGGGTTTCCTGCCGCTGCGCCAGCAACTGCAGACGCGCCTCGCCGAAGTCGAGATCGGCGCGACGCCTGACCAGCTCGTGCTGGTATCGGGGATCACGCAGGCAATCGACCTGATCTCGCGGATCTATGTTCGGCCGGGCGACGCGGTGATCGTCGGTGATCCCGCGTGGTTCCAGATGTTCGGCCGCTTCGCGTCGCAGGGCGCACAGCTCGTCGGGATGCCGTACACGCCGGACGGCCCCGATCTCGACGCGCTCGAGACGCTCGTGCAGATGTGGCGACCGAAGATGCTCGTGATCAACTCGGTGCTGCAGAACCCGACCGGCACGTCGCTGTCGGCCGCGCAGGCATTCCGGATCCTGAAGCTCGCGGAGGCGTACGACTTCCTCGTCGTCGAGGACGACGTGTACGGCGACCTGTGCCCGCCGAGCTATCCGGCCACGCGGCTCGCGAGCCTCGACCAGCTGAAGCGCGTGATCTACCTCGGCAGCTATTCGAAGACGCTCGCGGCGAACCTGCGGGTCGGCTACGTCGCGTGCGCGCCGGAGATCGCGAAGGCGGTCACCGACCAGAAGATGCTGGTCGGGATGACGACGCCCGAGCTCAACGAGCGCGTGCTTTACAAGATCCTGACCGAGGGGCATTACCGGCGCCATGTCGAACGGCTGCGCGCGCGGCTCGACGGCGTGCGCGACAAGACCGCGCGGATGCTCGAACGCACCGGGCTGGGGCTCTTCGCGATGCCGGCGGCCGGGATGTTCCTGTGGGCCGACACGGGCGTCGATTCGGACGCGCTCGCGGCCGCCGCGCACGAAGAGGGGTTCCTGCTGACGCCCGGCAGCCTGTTTTCGCCGCAGCAGTCGCCGTCGACGTGGACACGCTTCAACGTCGCGAACTGCGGCGATCCGGCGTTGCCGGGGTTTCTCGCGCGCTATATCGATTCGGCGGTGCGGCGCGCGTCGTGACGCGGCGCGGCACGCCGGCCCTTGAAATCGGGCGCACCGGCCCCAGATAGGCGCGCGAACCGCCGGCGCCGGGCGGTCGCCCGTGCGCGGGCCTCGCGGCATCGCGCGCCGGCCGCCTGCGCCACACCATTCAAGTTCAAGTAAGAGGAAACAATATCCATGGCACATGAAACGATGAGCTTTCAGGCAGAGGTCAAGCAACTCCTCCACCTGATGATCCATTCGCTCTACAGCAACAAGGAAATCTTCCTGCGCGAACTGGTGTCGAACGCGTCCGACGCGGCCGACAAGCTGCGTTTCGAGGGGCTCGCGGACAACGCGCTGTACGAGAACGATCCGAACCTGCGCATCCGCATCGGCTACGACAAGGCCGCGCGCACGATCACGATCGACGACAACGGCATCGGCATGAGCCGCGACGAGGCGATCGCGAACCTCGGCACGATCGCGCGTTCGGGCACCAAGGAATTCTTCACGAAACTGTCCGGCGACCAGCAGAAGGACGCGGCGCTGATCGGCCAGTTCGGCGTCGGCTTCTACTCGGGCTTCATCGTCGCGGACAAGATCACCGTCGAGACGCGCCGCGCGGGCCTGCCGGCGAACGAAGCCGTGCGCTGGGAAAGCGCGGGCGAGGGCGATTTCACGATCGACGCGATCGAGCGCGCGCAGCGCGGCACGACGATCACGCTGCATCTGCGCGAAGGCGAGGACGAGCTGCTGTCGTCGCACCGCCTGAAGTCGATCATCCAGAAGTACTCCGACCACATCGCGCTGCCGATCCTGATGCAGAAGGAAGAATGGGATCAGGAAAAGGGCGAGATGGTCCTGAAGGACGAGGACGAGACCGTCAACCAGGCGAGCGCGCTGTGGACGCGTTCGAAGAGCGACATCACCGACGAGCAGTACACGCAGTTCTACCAGCAC
>Ga0207695_10001407_pt1 | contig 40555 bp, 38 predicted proteins | sample KBSC54metaG_FD_184354 | JGI IMG/M metagenome (GOLD analysis project Ga0207695, IMG submission 184354) | Corn rhizosphere microbial communities from Kellogg Biological Station, Michigan, USA - KBS C5-4 metaG (SPAdes) (version 2) | ecosystem: Host-associated > Plants > Roots > Rhizosphere > Soil...
TTATTAAACCAAAATAAACTTCATGGATCCAAAATTTTAAATTTTTTAGATTTTTGTAAAATAGCTTTTATTTTAGAAAATAAAGAACATCTTACAAACGAAGGTTTAGAAAAAATAAATAAAATAAAAAATGGAATGAACACTAAAAGATAAGTAAGTAATTAGTATTATAAACTATATGATTATATTCTTATTCCCTGGTTATTGTTCTAATTTAGCTCCTAGAAAACATACAATAAAACTTATTGATAAGATAACTAAAGAAGTTAAAGAGTATCAAAGATATGAATTTAACACTTATACCTTTAGAAGCTTAAAGTGAATACATGATTTATTCTATAAAAAAGGTATAAAAATTATTGATCCTAAATTGGAAAAATATTTAACACCTTTAGCTTTAGCTATATGAATAATGGATAGTGGAAAAGTCTATAAAAATTTATTAATTACAACTTCTATAAAATCTAAAAAAGATTTAAAAATATTAGTTAATCTGTTAATGAAAAAATATGATATAAGTTGTAACATTGTTAGATATAATGATTCTAATTATGCAATTAGCATTCCTAATAGTTCAATTAATTCTTTAATAAGAATAGTCAACCCGCAATTGAGTCCAATTCTTTTCAATATCTTAAAAAGATACATAAAGGACAAAATATAGCGATAGTGTATTAATGACTGATTTCAATACACTAGAAATAAACAAATATTCTAAAATAAATAAAAAAATCTATAAATCTCAAAGATTTTATTCTACTTTAAATAAAGACAAAAATCCTTCAACTAATGAGGATAAAGATTCAAATAATAACGCTTTACTTGATATTTATCAAAAAATAAACAATAAATCTGTTATAGCAAGATATTTAAACATTGAAGAATCAAAGTCTATTATATATCAAGAAAATAATAATAAGCCTGGTATTTATATGTTCATAAATAAACAAACTGGGAGTTGTTATATAGGAAGTTCTAATAATTTAGGAAAAAGATTATCAGGTTATTTATCTAAAAATTTTTTGGATAGAGAGATCTTAAAAACTAAAAGTAAAATTTATAGTGCTTTACTTAAATACGGTTATGGTAATTTTGAATTAATAATCTTAGAACATTGTGATATTGTAGAATTAATAAAAAAAGAACAATATTTTATGGATTTATATAAACCAGATTATAATATTTTAAAATTTGCAGGGTCTTCAATGGGATTTAGACATAGTGAAGAAACTATAATTAAATTTAAAAATAGAGAATTAACTGACGAACAAAAATTAAAATTACAAAAGCACATGGAAAATTTAAATATTGAGTTAAATATGAAAAAAAGAATTAAAGTTGAAATTTTTGATTTAGTTGATAATGTTAATAATAGTTATGATTCAATAAGAGATGCAGCAGATGCTATAGGTACAGATCTAAAAACTATAAAAAATCCAGAAAAAAGCACTGAGATAATCATACCTTATAGAGGAAGATATGTTATAACAATCTTAAGAAATGAAATTAGTGACACAGATTATGAAAAAAGAATAGAATTAGCTAGAGAAAATATAGAATTAGGTTTCAATAATTGAAAAAAAGCTTTAGGAATAAAAATATTAGTAAATAATATCCAAACAAATGAAACTATAGAGTATGATTCAATAAGTGAAGTGTCTAAAGTCTTAAAAGTTACTAGAAGAACAGTTAGTAAAAGATTAGAAGACCAAAAATTAATAAATAATCTTTATAAATTATATTATAAAGAATAATACTAGAATGGATGATGGATGTTGAGCTAAACCGGGAGTAAGAATAGCTACAAATTGTTTTAGTTTAGAAGAAGTAAAATTATTAGTAAAAATATTAAATAAATTTCATTCTTTACAATGTACTATTCAAAAAATAGATGATAGATATAGTATTTATATTTTAAAAGAGTCTATTCCTAGATTAAGAGAATTAGTATTACCCCATGTGGTACCTAGTATGGTATATAAATTAAATGTAAAAGTTAACCAAAAAGTATAAGTTCTTTTAATATAATAATATATAATAGTCGTGATATTTTATAATAAGAAAAACTAATTAATATAGCCCTAGTTAGTTTATTACCTCTAATTATAGGTTAAAGTTTTTATTATTTAATATCTAAGAACTTGACGGGGTTCTTGAAGAGAATAATTCTCTTTGGCGACATGAGTGAAAACAGTTAAAATATTATTATTATACAATATCACTTTATAAAAAAAATAAAGAAAATAATAATACAAGACTGTCAGTAAACAATTTATTTTTTTATGTTTATTGCAACAGACTGGGTCACTTGTGGGTGTTATTTCTACATAATGCTTAATGTACAGTCGAAAATTATAGTTAAATACTATGATTTTGCACAAAAATTTATCCAAGAGATTTAAATCTTTTTTAATCTCTTCTTCTAGACAAATCCATACTAATTTTATTACTAATTGTAATCAATTTCATACATGGACTCATACTCTAAATAGAATTGGTCCACATAATGTTGATGTAATTAGTATTTTAGTAGGTTGTCTTCTCGGTGATGCCTATGCAAAAATAAGTAAATCTAAAGTACCAGGAACTAATTTTAGATTTAAACAAAGTGGTAGACATAAAGATTATTTATTTTCTTTATATGAATTTTTCCATAAAAATGGTTACTGTAGTAATGCAGGACCTAGAGAATATAAAACAATTCTAAAAAATAATAAAAATAAAATATATTATGGTTACGAATTTGATATTTATACGTTTAGTAGTTTAAATTGAATTCATGAATTATTTTATGTCAATGGAAAAAAAGTTATAAAACCTGAATTAATTCATTATTTAACACCAATGTCATTAGCTTATTTAATAATGGATGACGGTTGTTGAGTATCAGGATCTAAAAGTGTAAGAATAGCAACTAATAATTTTACTAAAGAAGAAGTAGAATTACTTAAATCTATGATAGAAACTAAATTTGGATTAGATTGTACTGTTCAATTACTTTCTAAAGCTGGAGGAAATGCTCCGAATGATAAATATTCTTTATATTTTAAAGTAGCTTCTTTTCCTAAATTAAAAGAATTAGTGTTACCTTATATGCACCCTAAAATGAAATATAAATTAGGTTTAAAAGATTAGTAACACCGAGTTATTTATTTACTTATTATTAGTTATGGCACACCAACTACTTAAATTTTTGATGCATTTGCATCAATGATATTGAAGTGCGCCCTTTAATTGCATGGATCGCAGCGATAAAATCGCTATCCCTGTAGATACGGGATATAAAGGAATAGGCTTATCCGACGCTGAAAAGCTAGGGGAGTGTAGCATGCCTATAACGGTAATCTGAGAAAATCCTATAAATTTCGAGAACGAATACCAACCTAAATCTGTCATGGTTTGTTTATATATATTTTTCTGAGTTAGCATTGCTCTGATCTCTGTCGATAGGGACATATGAGATCATCTAGTTATATACATTAAAGTTCAATTGATGAATATATCTACAACAAGAAGATCACTACAACAGGTAGGACAGGATATAAAACCTAAAACAGAAGAAAGCGAATCATGTAGGAACTGGGGATTCCCTAAAGGAAGTAATTCCTATCTCCCAAACAGAAATGCCGGAGGATGTAACAACATCGGGAACGGAGGTTTCGTAGTAATGAGCAATCACGAAGGGAACCAGTTGTCTAACTTCTGTTTACTTCCCGCCGGTAGAAGATTCTATTCGCTGGATACTAAACAGAAAATGAATCCTGAGATAAAACAGGAAATTGAAGTAACATACAAACAGTTATTTGAAATAGATTTATACAAAAGCGCCTACCAATCTCTAAAATCAAAACCTGGTAACATGACTCCAGGTACCGACAAGGAGACACTGGACGGAATATCAATCCAATGAGCGGAAGAAGTAATAAAATCTATGAAAGATAGAACATTCCAATTCAAGCCGTCAGAAAGAGTTTACATTCCTAAAAAAAATGGAAAACTAAGACCGCTAGGAATACCCTCACCTAGAGACAAAGTGATACAAGAAGCAATCAGAATAATGATACAATCTGTATACGAACCCCTATTCCTTACTTGCTCACACGGATTCAGGCCTAAGAGATCAACTACTACAGCTATCTTCGAAGTCAGAAAATGAAATGGAGTAACATGAATAATAGAAGGGGATATAAAGGGATTTTTCGATAACATCGACCACCAAATACTAGCCGAACTACTAACCAAAAGAATAAAAGATAAAAATCTTATCGATTTATACTGAAAATTAGTAAAAGCCGGATACGTAAATAATGGTAAATTCACAGTATCCCATCTAGGGGTACCTCAAGGAGGAGTACTATCTCCTCTACTATCGAATATTTATCTACATGAATTCGACTTATATATGAAGGAAATAATAGAAAAATACACGAACTCCAAAAGAGTATCTAAAGGAAACCCTGAATACGCCAAACTGAGAAGCGATATAAAAAAGATAACAAATCAAGAAGAAATCAATGACCAAGACAAAATCACTTTATCAGAATTAACTAATAAATTGAGAATAACTCCATCTGTGATCAGAACTAAAGATACAGGAACTAGAGTATACTATAACAGATACGCTGATGACTGATTAATAGGGATCACAGGGGATTTAGATTTGGCCGAAAGAATCAAAGATGAAGTTAACGCCTTCTTAAGAGACGAATTAAAAATAGAACTAAGTCAAGAGAAAACAAAGATAACTCATGTAACTCAAGACAAAGTAAACTACCTAGGATTCCAAATATCTAGAAGATCTAGACTATATACAGAATCACAAAAATCTACTGTGGAATCAACTGGGGTTATAAGAAGACCAACTAATGCATCAGTAATCATCGAAGCGCCGATGGACAAACTAATGAATAAACTAATAGAACAAGGATTTGCCTGAGAAAAGGACAAAATGCCCAAAGCTATGACAAAGTGAATCTTCCTAAACCCAGAAGACATAATCAGAAGATACAACTGAGTATCTAGAGGGATTCTTGAATATTACAAATCAGTCGAAAACAGGAATCAACTAGGACAAATCCTATGAATATTGAAATTCTCAGCAGTAAACACACTAGCGAGAAAACTAAATATATCTCCTAAACAAGTCTGAGAAAGATATGGAAACCCAATAGAAATCAAATTCATGGTAGGAAAGAATGAAAAGGTAATCACACTATTCTCCCCCGACAATCTGAAAAGAAATAGAACTTTCAAACTGCAAGACTATTTCAATTTTGATCCCTTCAACGTAACAACCTTTACAATGAGGTCAAACCATGTGTGAGACATGGACTGTCTAATTTGTGGAGAAAACGATTATGTAGAAATGCATCACGTAAAACACATAAAAAAAGGGGAAATAAAAGGATTCACTAAATTAATGCAAGTACTAAATAGAAAACAAATACCAGTATGTAGAGACTGTCATATGAAAATTCATAAAGGAATATACGACGGAATCTCAATAGACAAATTAGTCGGATTGAGAGAGAAATTGTAGAGAACCATCATTAGCTTTAGACAATGGAGAGCCGTATGCAGCGAAAGTTGCACGTACGGTTCGGAGGGAGGCTGATCGTTGCCAGTCGTAAGATCACGGTGCGGGTAGTCGACCCTACGTTATAGATATCCTGATTTTGCTACAAAAGAAGGAGATTGTGTAGAATTTGATTCATATTTATTAACAGAATCTGATTTAGATAGAGGTCAGTTAAGAAAATTAGATACCGATAATTTTACATATGTTCCTTCTAATTATGATATAAGATTTTTATTAGAATCTGGTGATGTTATACATTCATGAGCTGTTCCAGCTATAGGTGCTAAAGTGGATGTTTATCCAGGAAGAGTTAATGAAATTTCATTAAATGTTAATAGAGATACTATAATGTATGGTCTAAAAACGTAATAATAGAACGAGGCCAAAATCATAGTGAACCTATGGTTATAAACCTTCAAATTGCCGGGAACACCCTAAAGAAATCTTAACCAAGTAAATATGGTAACATAATTTATGGCACAGGTAATGACTCGTGGTATGGTAAAATCAAGATTTATAATTCAATGGGTAATCCGCAGCCAAGTACCTAATAAATAGGTATGCAGTTCATCGACTAAAAGTAGGTTGGTGTTACTAAGTAATGCTTAAGATATAGTCAGACCCCACCTCAAAAGGTGCAGGAGAATAATATATGTTATATTTTTCTCTGATAAATAAATATATATTCTATATTTAGGGAAAAAACTTTACAATAGTTTACTAAACTATTATATTTAATATAATATAAAATTCTTTGGTACACTAATGTAGAATTTTAATTGCTCGGTGCTACAAAGCATTTAATAAGTACTGGTTTAGGATTAATGGCCATTAAACCATTTGTTAGATCCTACAGTACTCATTCAATTAAAAAAACCATTAATAAATCAGAAATGTTAGCTAAAGAACATATTGATAGTGGAAAGCCCACTACTCACTTAGTAATTAATAATATATTATTAAATCAAAATTTATCTAATTCTAAAGAGAAATTAGAAGAATTATTAAAAGTTAAAGGTGTAGAATTAGATCTACCAGTTGGAGATGATAAAACCTTATTAAATCAATTAACAGGTAATTCTAAATATAAAGGATTTATGGGTGTATATATTTTTATACATAAAGCTACAGGGCAAAAATATGTAGGATCCTCAAATTTATTAAGAAGAAGAATGGAATATTACTTTAAAAATGATTTTCCTTTAATTGGAAAATTTTTACCACTTTTACATAAAGATGGATTAAAAGCATTTAAACTAATAATATTTAAATTAGATAGTACTAAATTTAATAGTAAAGATGCTTTATATTTAGAGCAATATTATCTATTACATAAAGAATTTAATTTAAATACTTTAAGAGTAGTAAATGCAGGATCTTCCAAAGGTAATGGTGTATATATTTATGATTTATCTTGTAGTACTCTTTATTATCATGCTAATTCTCAAATAGAATTAAAAAGAATATTAAGAGTTCATCCTGAGACTTGTAAAAAATACATTGATACGGGAAAACCATATTTAGGTAAATTTATATTATTGAGTTATTACATATCTACAGCTAATATAGGTAAATTAACAGTTGATGAATTATTAGAAATAATGCAAACAAACAGAAAAGATGCTTATGTTTTAGCAACTAGAAAAAGTGTTCCTGTAAATTTAGAAATTCTTAAAGGTAATACTTTTGTAGATCCTTCTTTAATAGATACAACTTTAAATTTTAATTCTTTAACTTCTTGTATAGACTATTTAAATAAATTAGGTATCGATATAAAAAGAGAAATTTTATTAAAATATATAAAAAATGAAAAAGAATTTTATAATTTCTTATGTAAATATTCAGATAAATTTATGCCTATGCCCGAAATAGAGTTAATGATAGAAGAATATAAAAAATTAAAAGTAGATCTAGATACTGTAAAAATTAATAATAAAAATAAACCATTATTAGTAAAAGGAAAAAATTTTGAAATGGAATTTGATAGTATATTAGATACAGTAAAATATTTTAAAGGTCTAGGAATAGACTTAGATAGAAAAACCTTAAATATTAAAATAAATAATGGTAATGAATATAAAGGTTATATATTCTCTTATAAATATAAAAAAAATATTTAATATTACTAAGTAGTTTAATCATATTGAACAATATATTAAACTAATATGTTTATTGAAATTAACAAATAATTGTAGTACAAAAAAAAATAAAAATTTATTTTACATTAAATAATTGTAAAGTATAATCGCAATGTTCAGAAATATGTGGAGTACTACATTCAAGTATGCCGATAGTTATAAAATCAGTTAGTTTAGAAGATTTCTTGTCATTTATACAAAGTGAATTATAAATTAAAAATAAAATAATAGAGGAAAATGACAATGATAATAAAACAAATAACTAAACTATACTCAAATTTGAATGAGTACAGTAGATTAAATACTGAAATTGATTTAAAAATCAATAAAAGATGTTTTTCTACCACAAAAATTTACCATAAAAATCATAAAATTACTAGCGAAGTTATCAATAATTTATTAGTTAATCAAGGAGTTTCTATTTCACAAGAGGATCTTGATAAACTTAAAAGTATTCCAGGAGTAAAGTTTGATTTACCCTTAAATGACGAAACTTTTACAGCTTTTATTAATTTAGTGGGTAGGCAAAGATCTCAAAAAAAAGGGATATATATTTTTACTCATTTAGCTTCAGGAAGTAAATATGTAGGTTCTAGTGGAAACTTGTCATATAGAATATTTAGATATTTTAGACATGTTTTCAATAATAATATTAATAGTGGATTAATTTTACCAATGCTTAGAGAACAAGGCCTTAAAGCATTTAGTTTAGAAATTTTTATCATGCCTAAAGAATTATCTTCAGGTAAATATTACTTATTTTTAGAACAATATCATTTACTAAATAAGCTAAAATTTGATCTTAATACTCAAAGAATAGTTCAATTTAAAACTAATCAAGATTCAAAAATTTATATTTATGATTTAGAAGAAAAATTTTTATATTATTCTTGTGATACTTTCAGTAAATTAAGAACAGATCTTGGTATACATTTTTCAACTTTTAAGAAGTATCTAAATCAAGAAAATGGTTATTTAAATTTTTTTAAATTTAAAGATACTCTTATAGAAGATGCACAAGAATCTAAATTAAGCCTATTAGAATTAAATAATCTAATTGCAGAAAAACATACAGAAAAAAATAAAAGTATGACTTTTTCAGGAAAAAGATTTATAAATAGTAAATCAATTATAATAAAAGAGGTAGAAACTGGAAATATTCAGGAATTTTCAAGTATATTGGCTGTAGTGTCTTACTTAGAAAGTATAAATATTAAAGCTAATAGAAATTCTATTACTAAATATCTGAATACAGGAAAACCTTATAAAAATTATATATTTTATGATAAATAATTAATTATAGTATATCTCAATTACACAGTTCAATGCCTATTGTAATTAAATCAGTAAGTTTAGAAGATTTCTTATCATTTATACAAAGTGAATTATAATAAAATTTATTTTCTAGTAAATACTAAATATACCCAGTAAGTAAAAAAAAAAATGGGAATGCTGGAATTGGTAGACAGGTCTTATTTAGGATAAGATATTAAAAAAAATATACAAGTTCAAGTCTTGTTTTCCATAAAAATTTAGATAAAAAAAATAATATAATAAATATAGTATATAATACAAAAAAAAATAATAAATATATTATATACCAAAAATTTAAATAAAAATGAGAATATTAAAAACAAATCCAATATTAAAATTATTAAATTCATATTTAATAGATTCACCTCAACCATCTAATTTAAATTATTTCTGAAATTTTGGATCATTATTAGCTTTATGTTTAGGGATACAAATTTTAAGTGGAGTGACATTAGCAATTCTTACATTTATAAAGTACATTTCAATGTTCTATTCTGTAGAGTACGCGCTTAGTACCGATATTAATTATATTTATAAATATAGCCTTTTAGAATTAAAACAAAAAATATTAGATTTAAAAAAAAAGATATCTAACGGTAATCTAGCCCCGGCCAAATTAAATAATGAAGATAAAAACTACTTTTTAGAGTGATTAAGAGGTTTTACCGATGGAGAAGGATACTTTTCTATAGATATTTCTTCTAGAAAAAATTTAAATAAAAATGGTGAAATAATAGAGTATAAAACAGTAAAATTTTTATATGTTTTACATTTAGCAGCTAAAGACATAAATGTTTTATATACCATACAAAATTATTTAGGCGGTATAGGAGAAGTAAAACTTTATAAAGGAGATGCTTTTTTTATTGTTAGAAAAAGAGAAGATTTAGATAAATTAATTAAATTAATGTATAAATATTTTAGTAAATTAAATACAACTAAAGTTTTAGATTTTTTAGCTTGAAATGAAGCTAGAACTATTTATTATAAATTTATAGATGAAAGAGTAAAAGACTTACCTTTACATAAAGATTTATCTTTTATGACTTTACTAGAAAAAATAACAAGCATAAAAAATTCAATAAATAAATCTAGAACTCAATTTATATTGCCTGAAAATCATAAAATTGATATTACAAGTCATTGATTATTAGGATTTATAGAAGCAGAAGGTTGTTTTTATTTAAATAATTTATCAATAGCATTTAAATTAAGTCAAACTGCAATAAATAGAGAAGTATTAGTTTATATTAAAGATTATTTATTAAAATTAGGTAATAATTTTATAGTAAGTATAGAAGATTGTAAACCTAACAGTTTCAATCAGAAACCTTATTCAGTATTATACGTAGGAAAAGGTAATAATACTGCCAATTTATTTATTTCGTTTTTAATAAATCTACCTTGATTGTCTATTAAAGTTTTAGACTTTATAAATTGAACAATAGTTTATATTTTAGTTTCAGAAGGTAAACATTATTTATATGAAGGAAAAGATATTATACTAAAATTAAAATCCAAAACTGATATAGAATCTAATTTATTAGATAAAGATCTAGAAAAAAAAATAATAGATTTACTAAATAGTGAAAGTAATTATGAAAAAACTGAACAATCGGGTATATTAATTACTAAAGAAAATAATTTCACTAATACATCTCAAATAAAACATATTGCAGGATCTTATGTGTTAATAACTGACTTAGAAAATACTAAATCAATAACTTTTAAATCTAATGTAGAATGTGCAGAATACTTTGAAGTATCCAAAGTGACTATAGGAAGATGAATTAAACAAAATACTTATATTACAACAAAAAAAGGAGTTTATTTATTCAAAAGAATACATAATGATATAGAATAATTTAAGTTTACACTAATATTATAGTTTATAAATAAGGCAAATTTATATAATAAATTAATTTCAACAGTGATGATTCCTGATGTGATTATTAAATCCAGACTCAGGGTTATTGCTAAGGTACTCAATAGTTAAATTATAACAGGGGTTACTTTAGCAATTAAATGGGTTGCTATATAATCTTACCATTTGCTGGAACAGCTTAGTATTTATAGGTACTATATTATTTTAATGTAAGTAAAAATCCTATAAGTTATGCTTAATCAGCAGGAAACCAAAAGATATAAAATATCATTAGTAGGTTCCCCAGAGACTATAAGTAAGATTCATATTATTTAAATAAAATATGAAAAGATATAGTCCATTTTTTTCTTTAAAAGAAAAAATAATAGAAAGCCTTTACTTGTTTATGTTTTTATCAATACTATTAATAATAATTAGTTTATATAAAAATTATAAATTTAAATCTAAAAGTAATAGATCTCATATACTTACTAAAAATAAAAATATTAGTCCTCAAGTTAGATACTATAGTGTTAAATCTAATAAAACAAAATTAAATCCATGATGGGTTACAGGATTTGCTGATGCAGAAGGTTCGTTTAATATGTCAATATTTAAATCTAAAACTGCAGCAATAGGTTGAACAATAGAACCTAGTTTTAATATAACTTTACATAAAAGAGAATTAGAATTATTAAACGCAATTCAAACTTTTTTTGGAGTTGGTTCAGTAAAAATAACAGATAAAACTGCACAATTTAGAGTAAGATCTAGATTGGATCTTAAAGTAATAATTAGTCATTTTAATGATTATCCATTACAAACAACAAAATTTATAAATTTTTTATATTTCTGTGAAATTCTTAACCTTCTTAATGATAAAGTTCATACTAACACTATAGGATTTTTACAATTAGCCTCTTTAATAAATAAATTAAATAGACCCTTATCAGAATCTTTATTAGAAAAATTGTCAGAATTAGGTTCTTTACCTGATATGGAATTTCAAACTCCTGTAGATTTAGATATTGTAAAGAAAGTAGAAAAATTAGATCCTTTTTGAATATCTGGGTTTGTAACAGGAGAAGGTTCTTTTACATATTTTACTAGAACTAGAAAAAATGCAGAAGGAAAAAAAATAAAAGATTATACTCTTGTATTTGAAATAGGTCAAAGAACACAAGATTGTCATGTATTAAATTTAATTTATTCTTATTTTGGAGTAGGATCAGTATATTCAGAGGATAGAGGTATAAGTAAATATAGATTAGTAACTAAAAATCAAATTCTTAGTGTACTAATGCCTCATTTTAGTAATTACCCCTTAGAAGGTAATAAAGTATTACAGTATTTAGCATGATTAAAAATAGTTAACCTATTAAATGATCAAGCTAGATCTGATCAAAGAGATTTGAAATTAGAAAATTTAGTAATAGAGTTATCTAATTTAAAATAAATTAAATAAGTAAAAAAATGGCATTACAACCCTAGTGTAGCTGAAGCATTTAATTCAGTTGAGCATTCTACAATAATGTTATAGATATTGTTTTTTTAGTTAAATATATTATTTTTAAATATAAAATAATATAAAAAGTAATAACAAAAAGTTATAACATATTTTATCATGGTGTGCTCAAAAAATCAAGCTAAATGCTGGAAAGCTCTAAAACTTTAAATACATATTAATTATAGTATGTAATAATTTTAAAGATGTTACAATGAGTAATCAGCAGGAAACCAAAAATTATTAATTATAATAAGTAGGATCCTCAGAGACTATACGCTTGACATTATTGAAAATATAGTCCAATTTTAGTTAAAAAATTAAAAGTAGATTTTTAGTCTATTATTCTAAAACTTTGAATGTTTGTTCATACAGAAAAACTATAAATCACTATTAATTCTGGATTGCGAGAACGTCTTTATTAATGCTATATAATAAGTAAAAAAAAATAAATAGATAAAATTATTTTTAGAAAAATTTTTTATTAAAAAAATTAAATAAAGTCACAGACTCTGTAGATCAAAAATAAATTAAAATTCGATCATGAGAGATGTAAATAATGGATGATTAATAAGATATATGCATTCAAATACAGCTTCAGCTTTCTTCTTTTTAGTATATTTACATATAGGAAGAGGATTATATTATGGATCATATAGAAGTCCTAGAGTGTCTACATGAGCGATAGGTACAATAATATTAATTGTAATGATTGCCACAGGATTTATGGGTTACATACATAGCCCAAAATGATTATATATTACTATTATTAGTTTAATTTTACATTTAATATGTATTATTAAATTATATAGAAAAAATAAAATATTAATAAATTCACCAATTTTACTAAATAAAAAGTATAATTTATATAATAAATCTTTTAATTATTTAAATAAAAGAGAATATAGTACAACTCCGTCTGCAGATGATAAATCTGAAAGATTAGCTAGTATCATAAAAGAATTAGGAATAGACCCTGTATTTATTTATGAAAATTTATATACAGATAATATTAGAAAACAAGTATTAAATGATACTAGAGGCTTAAGTGGTATTTATATGATTCTTAATAAAGTAACTAAAGATTATTATATAGGTTCTGCTTCAACTAATAGACTTTATGCAAGATTTTGTAATCATCTTATATATTTTAGAGGTAGTTTGTGAAGTGGGATCTCACTAGTATGCCTAAAATTATCAAACTCCGGGGACATCCTAAAGATTTTGATACTAAACTACAATTGAAAAAAATTAAGTGGCTGAAGTAATCACTCAGGTATAGTAACAAGTCAAAATATGATCGAAAGAGAAATGGATAATCACGGATCTAAATCAGCAATGTTAGCTGTAAATGAGCAAAGAGTAGACGATAATTGACTTACAGATAAATTAAATAATTTAATCCTAAGTTTAAGGTGTACTCTAACGGGTTTTGAAAAAAGCTATCCAGTTAGAATCCTTTCTAACCAAATTAATAAAATAAAAGATTTTTCTACAAATAGCATAATAAAACTAGATCCTTGATTTATAACAGGATTTTCAGATGCTGAAGGTTGTTTTACTACAACAGTTACTAAAGATAATAAATCTAAAACAGGATGAGCTGTAAAACTATCATTTCAAATAGGTTTACATGAAAAAGATAGAGCTTTACTAGAAAAGATACAAATATTCTTTAACGGAATAGGTAATATTTCTAAACATGGATCTGCAATGGTACATTATAGAGTTGAGTCTGTTAAAGATTTAGCAAAAATAATAGAACATTTCGAGAACTATCCTTTATTAACTCAAAAATGAGGAGATTTTATGTTATTTAAAAAAGCATATGAAATTATGCTAAATAAAGAACATCTAAATAAAGAAGGGTTAGAAAAATTTATAGAAGTTAAAGCATCAATTAATAAAGGATTATCAGAATCTTTAAAGTTAGCTTTCCCTAATATAACTGTTTTAGATAAACCTCAAAGAGAAAATATAAAAATAGAAAACTCTCAATGATTAGCAGGATTTGCTTCAGGAGAGGGATGTTTTTATGTAAAAATAACTAAATCATCTAAATCTAAACAAGGATTTAGTATTCAATTAATATTCCAATTAACTCAACATATTAGAGATGAAATATTAATGAGAAGTTTAATAGATTACTTAAATTCAGGAAATATTTTTAAAAGTCAAGATACTTACGTATTTGAAGTAACAAAGTTTTCAGATATAAATGAAAAAATTGTTCCATTTTTTAAAAATTATCCTATTTTAGGTTCAAAATCTTTAGATTTTTCTGATTGAAATCAAGTTATTGAGTTAATGAAAAATAAAGCTCATTTAACTAAAGAGGGTCTAGAACAAATAAAATTAATTAAAGATGGTATGAATAAAGGAAGAAACTAGTAAATCTTTAACCAGCCAATATTATTAATTTAGTTTGTATTGTGTGTTTGAGTTTATGTACGATAAGTAGCATAATAAATACTTATAGTTAGGGTGGTGATGGTGGCAAAAAAATAAACTAAATTTTATTTTATTAATTTGTATGATAAATCTAACCGTCGTGAGTAAAATAGTAAAATTAGCAGTAAAAAAATATGAATTGCATAGTTTTGCTTTTTTGGTTTTAGAATTATATCCAGATATTATTAATAGAGAAAATAATAAAGAATTATTAGATTTAGAAGATAAATACTTAAAATTATTTTTACCTAATTATAATATATTAACAGAAGCAGGTTATAGTTTTGGTTATAAACATACTGAAGTAGATAGAAAAAAAATGAGTGACTTTTATAGTGAAGCTAGAAAAGAAAGAATAGGAAATTTAAATAGAGGTAAAAAACTTTCATTTGAAACAATAGAAAAAATAAGAGAAAAAGCTTTAAATAGAGCTTCTATGTCTGAATATACTAAAACTAAATGTATTAGTAATACTAGACCAATTATTTTATATAATTTAAATGGAACAGTCTACGGAAAATATACTACTATTTTAGACGCAGCTAAAGCTATAAATTGTAACGAAAAAACTATAAGAAGAGCTTTACAAACAGAAAAAAAATTAGTAAAAAGACAATGATTAGTAAAAGATTTAAAGGAATAAATTTATTAATAATTATTATAATTATATAATTATAGTCCCATGAGTAATAAATTTTCTGCAATTTTTATAGAAAAAGAAAATTTAAAATGGTATACCCTGACAGGGGTATAGAATAGTTATATACTATTTGGCAATGTAGTGAAAACGATTAAAAAAGTTTATACTTTAAGATCGTCGGTTTTATAAAGAATCGCGACAGACTGGGTCACTATGGGTATCTGAAATGATGCTTAATGTACAGTCGGAACTTTTAGTTAAAAAAGATAATTAACTAATAGAATATTCGAAATTAAAGGTATTCTAGCTTATATGTTAAATATAAGTAAGTCAGTATGTGTTACCTTATGGACAAATGAGTTTATGAGGAGCTACAGTTAAAGAAAATTTTTAAGTAATAGCTGTAATAAAATATCACTATGTGCTGGGAACCCCTAAAGCCTTAAATACTTTTTTAATTAAAATGTAATAATTTTAAGGATGCAATAATGGGCAATCAGCAGGGAACTAAAGTAATTTTTATAAAATTATGATTGGGAACTTCAGAGACTATACGTGATATATTAAAAAATATAGTCCAATTTATTAAAGAAATTTAATAATCTGGTAATTGCCAGAACTTTTTTATTAAGAGTAAATTTTTCATATTCTGTAAAATTAGAATATGGGTTGAAAAAAAAAGGTTTTATGTATTATTTTTTTAAGTTCATATTTTTTAGTTGATTATATTTATAATGCGAGTAACATATTTTCTTCTAAAGAAAACACTAAAATTGAAGATAGTAGTTCCGCAAATGAGATATTAAAATTGCCATTAAATGAAAAATTTATTGAGTGATTTGTAGGTCTTTGTGAAGCAGAATCTAATTTTTTAATTAGAAAAAGAAAAAATCAAGATGAAGTTATAGGTTTTGAATTTGTATTTAGAATAGTATTGCACATAGATGACACTAAAGTATTAGAGTTCATAAAAAATACTTTAAATTGTGGTAGATTAAGTATTGATAGAGATACTTGTGTATTTACTATTTCTAAAATAAGTGATATAGAAACAATATTATTACCCATCTTTGAAACATTTTCTTTAAATAGTGTAAAATATTTAGACTACTTAGACTTTAAAAATGCATTTTTAATGTATACTAATAGAATAAAAATTGGAGCTGGGGCAAAAAATTTAAAATTAATCAATAATATACTTAATATTATAGAAAATATGAACTCTAAAAGAAAAAATTATGATTTATCTAAAGATCATGTTATCAAAATAACAGCTAATTATTTAATTGGTTATTTGGAAGGAGATGGTACATTTTATTTAAATAAAAGTGATATGACAGTACATATAGGTCTTGTAAGTATAACAGCCAATAGACTAGTACTTGAAAAAATTAGAGAATTCTTATTAAATTTATTAGATGAACATTCTTATATATTAGGAAGTAGTACAAAACTTATAAATATAGTAGATAAAGAAGTAAAAGGTAATAATAAAGCAGTTTCAATACTAGATATCACTCAAATAGATTTTATATGTAATATCCTAATTCCTTATTTTGATAATATAGAATTTAGAACAAAAAAATATCTAGATTATTTAGATTTAAAAACAATAGCACATTTATTATTAGATGGTAAACATTTAACTGAAAATGGAAAAAACTTAATAATAAAATTAGGAGATACTATGAATAATAGTAGACTAAGTACTAATCCAAGTTCTATTATTTTAGACGAGCAAACTAAATTAGAATTAGAAAAATTAATTAATTCTGAAGCCTTAATTCACATAGATGAAGAAGGTAGAGTAAAAATTATTGCCGAAAAAAAATATATTAGATCTACGTACATAATAAAAACTGAATACTTAAATGGTACAATAACTTATTTTACCAATGGTGTTTCATGTGCTAAATCTCTACATATAAGTAACAATACAGTTACAGCTAGATTAAATGACGGTAAACCCGTTAAAAATAAAGATGGAGTAATAGTAGCACTATTTTTAAAAAGATTAAGAGCCTATTCTCCAAAATCAATCACCTAATAAAAAATTATAAAAATATGTATTACTAATTTAATGAGTGCTATACCTTGAGTAGGACAAGACATAGTTGAGTTCTTAAAAATAATAAAACCAAAAAGTTTAGAGACTATAGGTGTTGTTCATAAAAACGCCTTAAAAACAGGAAAAATTTTATTAAAAATAGATAAAAAAGATTATTTATCTATCCCTTCTTCATTTATAGCCTTTTTAGTGGGATTAATAGATGGAGATGGTTATATCCAAATCACAAAAACAGGTAAAGGGTTTATAGTTATGAAACTAGTAATATCATTACATTTAAATGATTTAGCTACATTAGAATATATAAAATCTGTATTGAAATTAGGTTCAATTAGTATATATAAAGATAATAAAAGTCCAACTTGTAAATTAATAATTAATAAAACTGATTTACAAGAAGTATTTTTTCCTTTATTATTATACCATAATATGTATTTTTTAACAAATACTAGAATTACACAATTTAACACAGCAATGTATATTTTAAAGAATGATATTAAATTTTTTAATGGCATTCCAAGCGAAATACCTAATGTATTTGAATTACCCTCTACTGCTATAGGTTATACAAAATTACCCTTTTTTTTAAATTGGATAGTAGGATTTACTATGGCTGAGGGATCATTCTTTATTAAATCAAATAATGATGGATGTTTTACATTAACACAAAGATTACATATTGAATTATTTCAAGCTATAAAATTAGTATTTAAAACTACAAGAAAATTAGAAAATAGTACAATAAGTAGATTTAGTGTTAGTTCTAAATCAGATATACAAATAGTAATAAATTTTTTTTCATTTTCAGGTTTACATCCTTTAGTGGGATTAAAAAATGCCCAATACCTAATTTGATTAGAAAGATTAAATAAAAGTGAAAGATATAAAAATTTAAATTATCCGGCCAGTGTTTTATAAATCAGATGAGCTCCTTAAACCAGTAATGGTTTAAAGGCATAATGGGGAGAATTGCAAGAAAATCCAATTTTTGGAAAATTTGCAGCGGACCTTAATTCGGCACATATTTGAATTAAGAGCGTTCAACGACTAACGAGTGAGTAATGCCAACAATAAGCTCGACACGAGAACCCCGCAACCAAAAGTAAAGTCTTGGTTGATGAAATAGTCTAAACATCAGTGTAAATTGATGAAAACGAGATTTAAATGTCTTGTTGATAATAAATTTGTCATTTGAGGAGGTTTAAAAATTGATGGACCATATTACGGAAACGTAATATTAAAAATCTTGCTTAATGCTGGAAAATCTCCCAATTTAGGAGTTGTATACGGTTTATTCTTAATTTTAATATTAATTATTAGCGTAAAAATTACAATGACATGGAGACAACCAGCAGGGGTTAGAAATATTCACACTTCTATAGCCTCTCAGAGACTACACGCAGGAGATCCTATTTCAAAAAAAAATAATTTAATTCAATCAATTAATCCTAACTATGTTACTGGATTTTCTGATGGAGAAGCTACTTTCTCTATATCTATTCTAAAAAAACCAGGATATAAATTAGGATATCAAGTATTTCCTATTTTTTCTATTCAATTGCATAAAAAAGATATTTTATTATTAGAAAAACTTAAATCATTTTTTAATGTTGGAACTATAAGATTAAAAAAAAATAAAGATAACATAAATGATACTGTAATATTCTCAGTACAATCTTTAAAAGATATAACAAATTCAATTATACCACATTTTAATAAATATCCTTTATTAACTCAAAAAAGAGCAGATTTTATACTTTTTAAGGAAATTATTGATTTAATGAATAAAGGAAAACATCTTACAAATGAAGGATTATTAGAAATAATATCAATAAAAGCTTCTATGAATAAAGGTTTAAATGAAAGTCTAAAAAAAGAATTTCCAAACGTAATTCCAGTAAACAGACCAGAAATAAATCACAAATCTCCTTTAATTTACGATAATCAATGATTAGTAGGATTTGCAGAAGCTGAGGGTTGTTTTATGTGTTTAGTTAGAAAAAATGTTAAACATAAAATAGGTTATCAAGTTACTTTAAATTTTACTTTAACTCAACATATAAGAGATTTAGAGCTAATGAAAAAAATAAAAGAAAGTTTAGGATTAGGTTTAATTTATGAAACTGCAACTATTGTAAATTATACAATAACTAAAAAATTAGAAATAGATACTATAATATCTATGTTTGATGGTAAGTTTTTAGGAGCTAAAAATTTAGATTTTCAAGATTTCCTAAAAATTCAAGAAATAGTTAATAAAGATTTACATAAAACAGAAGAAGGATTAAACCAAATAATCTCTATAAAAAAAAGCATGAACACAGGAAGAAAAGATGAAAGTTAGAGAATTAAGATTAATTAGAAATAAATTTTTTAAATTTCCTAATAAAGAAAATAAAAAATTTGAAATTTATGCTTATTTAGTAGGTTTATTTGAAGGTGATGGATTTTTTTCTATTACTAAAAAAGGTAAATATTTAACATATGAATTAGGTATTGAAATGTCTATTAGAGATGTACAATTAATTTATAAAATTAAAGATTTATTAGGTATAGGAGTTGTAAGTTTTAGAAAAAGAAATGAAATAGAAATGGTATTTTTAAGAATTAGAAATAAAGATCATTTAAAAAATATTATTATACCGATATTTGATAAATATCCAATGTTATCTAATAAACAATATGATTATTTAAGATTTAAAAGTGCATTACTTTCAAATATTATTTATTCAAAAGATTTAGTAGAATATACTAGAAACGATAAACCTTTAAATTCTATAGAAAATATAATTAATGCATCATACTTTTCTGCTTGATTAGTAGGATTTATAGAAGCTGAAGGTTGCTTTAGTACATATCAAAATAAAGATTATTGAATAGCTAGTTTTGATATTGCTCAAAAAGACGGAGATATTTTAATAATGGCAATAAAAAATTATTTATCTTTTTCTACAGCCGTACATATAGATAAAACTAATTGTTCAAAATTAAAAGTTACAGGAGTAAGATCAATAGAAAATATTATTAAATTTTTATCAAATGAACCTGTAAAATTAATGGGATATAAAAAATTACAATATCTATTATGATTGAAACAGTTAAGAACAATACCTAGATATTCTGAAAAAATAAAATTACCTTCTAATTACTAAATAATTGCGCATCTTTTTTTAATAAAAGATAATAGGATTAAGATATAATCCGATCAATAAAGAAATTTATTGAGAGTAGTGAGATTATTTAATAAATTTAAATTTTAAATAAGGAGACTACCAACCCACATGCTCAGTAAATAATGCAACATTAAATAGATTCTTTGCATTACATTTCATATTACCATTTATATTAGCAGTATTAGTATTATTACATTTAATAGTTATGCACGATACAGTTGGATCTAGTAATCCTATAGGATTATCAGGAAATTATGATAGAATAGCATTTGCACCTTATTATATTTTTAAAGATTTAATTACAATATTTATGTTTATAATAGGATTATCATTATTTATTTTCTTCATGCCTAATGTTTTAGGAGATAGTGATAATTACATTATGGCTAATCCAATGCAAACACCAGCTGCAATAGTTCCTGAATGATAAAGGTAAATATGTCATTTTTAAATCTTACTAAATGCTGGGAACTTCTAAAACCTTAAGTACAATCTCTAAGGTTGTGAAAATCTTAAAGGATGTAACAATGGATAATCAGCAGGAAACCAAAATAATAACAATTATGAGTAGATTCCCTAGAGACTATACGTAAGATAATTTAAATTTTAAAATAAAAAATATTTTATATTTTTAAATAAAGAGATAGTCCAATCGTAATAGAAATATTATGTAATTTTTAATATTGATCTACAATATTTATTACTATTGTTTACTCCAAGTTTAATTTTATTATCTATTAGATCTACAAAAGGTATAAAAAGATTATCTCCTAAAGAAAGAGCTTTAATCACAATACCTGATGAAATAAAAGAAATTTTAGTAGGAATATTATTAGGTGATGCACATATAGCTAGAAGAAGTCCAACTGCTAATAGTAGATTGGTGTATGGACAGACAGCTATAAAACATAAAGAATATTTTGAATATGTATTTAGTTTTTTTATTTCATTCTGTACTAAAGATTATGAACCACAAATTAGAATAATTAGTGATAAAGTTAATAATAAAACATATCAAGGTATATCTTTTACTACTATGCAATTACCATGTTTTAATGAATTTAGAGAATTATTTTATATATTAAATGAAAAAGTAGTACCAGAAAATATTTATGAATTATTAACTCCTAAGGGATTAGCTTTTTGAATTATGGATGATGGAAGTAAACAAGGAGATGGATTACATATAAGTGTATACGGATTTAAAAACATAGATAAACTTTTACATACTTTAGAAAATAAATTTAATTTAAAATGCTCTATACATTATAATAAAGATAATAAACCTAGAATTTATATATTTAAAGAATCTATGGATAATTTAAAAACATTAGTAAAACCATATTTTATAAAAGAAATGTTATATAAATTAGGTGAATAATTAAAAATTAATATGATTTATTACCTTTCTATGCTATATTAAGATCAATACCTAATAAATTATTAGGGGTTATAGCTATGTTTGCATCATTATTAATATTATTAATAATGCCTATTGCAGATTTTGGAAGATCAAGAGGAATACAATTTAGACCTTTAAGTAAAATAATGTTCTATGTATTTATAGCTAATTTCATTATATTAATGCAATTAGGAGCAAAACACGTAGAAACTCCGTTTATAGAATTTGGTCAAATATCTACAGTAATATACTTTAGTTATTTCTTAATTATAGTACCTACAATTAGTTTAATAGAAAATACTTTAATTGATATTTATTTAAATAAAAATATTAAATAGATATTTTAAATTAAAAAAAAAAAAGGGGTTATAGTTTAACTGGTAAAACACTAAATTTGCATTTTATAAATTTAGGTTCGATTCCTAATTACTCCAAATAGTATAATTTAATTGACAAATTTTAAACTTCATTAATCTTTAATCACTATTCGTATTATAACATAAGTGTAGGAAAGAGATAAAAATCTAAATTAATAATATATCAATAGTATGAAGTAAAAAGTTCCTTCTTTTTAAAGATATTTTTTAGTAAAAAAATAGTAAATTTTGAATTTAAAATTTTTATTAAAATGTAAACTTCATTATTAATAATATTTATATTTAATATAATATATTACATTAATATAAGTATCTAAAAAAAAGCTGGATAAATAATATTTATAAAAAGAGTATAATTTAATTGGCAAAATATGGAGCTTCAAACTCCACAAAAAAATACCTACCTTAATATTTTCAATGTAAGTAGATTTATTAAATTCAGACTACTGAAAAAAATAATAATTATGATAGTAAATATTAATTTAATAAATAATTAACTAAGAATAGTAGTAGTTTGTTTAATATTTAAATAAACCATACGCTTAGTAAAAAATTTCTTATCTTTCATTAGATAATAATATATAGTAAATACATGAAATAAAAAATAAATAAAATGAAAATCTTTTCATTAGATATTAAAAATGACATAGTAGATAAAAAATTTATAGATTGATTTGTAGGATTCTCTGATGCAGAATCTTGTTTTATTATAAAAAAATCTAGTAAAAAAATTAATAATTTTGAATTTATATTTAGAATAGGACTATATAAAGATGATTCTAAATTACTTATTACTATACAAAAATATTTAGGTATAGGTAAAATTTATTATTCAGGGAATAGAGTATTTTATGATATAAGTAAGCAAAATGAAATAAAAATATTATTAAAGATATTTGAAAGATTTCCATTAAATTCTATAAAACATCTAAATTATTTAAATTTTAAATTTGCTTTTGAACTTTATACTACTTCTTTTAAAATACCAGAAATTACAGCCTAAATTGATAATTTAAAAAACAGTATGAATTCTAAAAGAATTGATTTTAATATGCCTATTTCACATACTATAACTATTACTCCTAATTGATTATTAGGGTTTATAGAAGGTGAAGGTTCTTTTTTCATAGAAAAAAAGAGTTAAGAGTAGTTTTTTCTTTAACTCAGAAAGATAATACAGCTTTAATGGTAGCTATAAAAAATTTTTTAAATGAATTAGATAATAGTAAAAAATATTAAAATGTTGTTAATGCATCTAACGATAAAAGAATAAGTAGTAAAGGGGAAATAACTAATTTATATATTTACTCTGTAGATTATATGATTAATATTTTAATACCTTTCTTAAATAAATTAGATTGACATAGTAAAAAAGAATTTGATTATAAAGATTGAATAACAGTATTAAAATTAAAAAAATAGAGGTCTTCATTTTACTAATGAAGGTATAAGAGTTATTACTCTTATATTAAATCAAATGAATAGTTACAGATTATCCACTAATTCTGAAAAATTAGATTGATTTATTAAATTTATTGCAGTTAGATATAGAAAATTTGTTAAGCGGCCCTTCTAATTTAGAAGTAAAAGAAGATGGAAGAGTATTTATTAAATCGTTAAATAGATATGCCTCGGGGGGGAATAAAAATTAAAGTAGAACTTTGTGATAAAGATGGGTTAATATTTAAATCATTTGATTCAATAACTAGTTGTGCAGATTTTTTAGGTTTATCTATAACAACTGTAAGAAATAAAATTCAAAAAAATCAAACAGTTATAGTAGATAATATTGAATTAAACATAAAAAAAATCTTAAGTAATAATAATAACCATCAATAGATCATTAGTATAAAATTTATTAATTTAATAGGCATAAGAAAGGACATCCTTCCTTCAAACAATCCAACTTAAAATTTCCAAGATAGCGACATATTACCGCTTTAACAAAAAAAGAGTATGATTTAATAGGTAAAATATAAAGCTTCAAACTTTAAAAATTTCAGTTCGAGTCTGAATACTCTTGTATTATTACTAATTTATATTAATTTTTTATATAAATTAGTAACTATTAATTAGGAAAATATAGTTCAATGGTAGAGCAGTTGTATGTGGCACAAAAAGTTCCTTGTTCGAATCAAGGTATTTTCCCTAAAATAAATAAATATAAAAAAAAATATATAATTTATTAGTAAAAAATTTTTTATTTTTCATTAAATAACAATTTATAGTAAATACTAAAAAAAAATACTAAAATGTTAGTTTCATTATTAATAGTACCATTTATAGGTATATTAAATATTTTAATAAATAAAGATTTAAATGTAAAAAAAATAGGATTAATATTTAGTATAATTAATTTAATTATATCATTAATAATATTTGTATTATATGATTTTAGTCAAAATGAATTTCAATTTATACAAGAATCCTATAAATTAAATAATTATGATATATATTTAGGTATTGACGGGTTATCAATATATTTTGTTGTGTGCCCTTTAACTAAGTTATTAAATATCAATAATAATAATATATTGTTATTTAAATCTAAGCCCGTTCTACTAAGAATCATAACTGAACTATCGTTATGTAAACCAATTAACTTACTTGAAATCGAAATGATTAGGGGAATAGAACATGTTAATAAAGTCCTGAATAAGATTAAGTATAAATTTTATTTCTGGGGCAAGGTAATTTATATCCATGCTCTTATTATAATGCTTTTACAGAGCTATATTCTGACTTTGAAAATACTTGATACGAAGTGTAATCATAAATGTGTAGAAAAACAAAATGCATATTTAAGTTCATGATTACTAAAAAAGGTTTTATCCTTAAAGCAGTGAGCTAAAGATATAATATCAGGCTTTTTCTTAGGAACTGGGGATCTCCTAAGCCTAGTAATAGGTATCAAAAATTTGACTTTGAAGTCCTGAGTATTTATTTTTATACAAGTTTATTTGTATAATTTATATATTCAATACTTATCAAAGGGAGACGGAGTGATCGTAGTACAAACTCATAATAGTTTGAAAGGGTCACAGGAAACAGTCACTTTAGGTGCTTTTAGAGCGGGTAAAGGTAAAACTTTACACTCTATTTGTAAAAGAGCAAAGACATGTGGTTATAATCCATATGAAGCAATACACTTAAATCCTCAAAATATAAGAGTACAAAATTATGCTACTTCGCCAGTAGTACCTATAAAAATATATGCTAATGCTGAAACTCAAAAATCATTAATTATAGAAGAAAACGCAGGGAAATCTGGAGTATATAGATGAGTAAATCAAGTTAATGGAAAAACTTATATAGGGAGTTCTGTAAATTTATCAACAAGATTTAGACAATATAATAATATTAAGTATTTATCTCTATATAAAATGCCAATCTATAAGGCGCTTTTAAAACATGGTCTTTCAAAATTTAGCTTAGAGATACTCGAATATTGTGATCAAACTCAATGTATCGAAAGGGAGCAACATTACATAGATGTATTAAAACCTGATTACAATATACTCCAAACTGCAGGTTCCTTGTTAGGATTTAAACATTCTGATGAATCTTTATCCAAGATATCTAAAGCTTTAACAGGAGAAAAAAACCCGATGTATGGGAAAATTGGAGAAAATAGTCCTTTGTTTGGAAGACAACTTAGTGAAGAAACAAGGGCCAAGCTCTCTATTGCTTTTACAGGGGAAAAAAATCCGAGATATGGTAAAAAAAAACCTGAGGGCTCAGGTAGTCCTAGTATTAAAATAAAAGTATTCGATATTCTTACAGATATTAGTACTATTTATAATTCAATAAGTGAAGCAGCAAAAGCCCTAAATTGTCCTTCATCGAGCATTAGTGTATATTTTAGTAGGAAAAGACAGACACCTTTCAAAAAAAGATATTTATTGGAAAAACTCAAGCAATAAAATATATAAATTTTTAACTATTTCCTCAGCTACAGGGAGAGCAGGTGGAGGTAATACTTTACACTCTATTCCTTTATTAAGAGCAAAGACATTTGGTTATAATCCTATGTGACAAAAACACTTAAACTCTCAAAATATTAGAGGTATGTCTACACAAGTACTTCCTACAATAGATTCATCTAAATTAGCTTCACTTCATCCTTGATTTGTAACAGGATTTGCAGATGGAGAATCAAGTTTTTGTATTAGTATCTATAAAAGTGATAGTATAAAAATAGGGTGAAGAATTCAAGCTAGTTTTCAAATAGGTTTACATATTAAAGATCAAAATTTACTAGAGTCGATAAAATTATTCTTTGGGGTAGGAAATATTTATATACATGGAAAGGATTCAATTATATATCAAGTTGGATCACTGAAAGACTTAGAAATAATAATTGCTCATTTTGATAAATATCCTTTACAAACTCAAAAAAGAGCAGATTTTGAATTATTCAAAAAAATTGTAGAAATTATTAAAAATAAAAATCATACTACATTTGAAGGATTACAAGAAATTATAGGTTTAAAATCTTCATTGAATAATGGTTTACCAATTGCAATAAAAGAAGCTTTCCCTGAGATTATCTCAGCACCGAGACCATTAGTAGTAGGACAAGAAATAAAAGATCAGAATTGACTTTCTGGGTTTGTTTCTGCTGAAGGTTGTTTTAATGTAAAAATAAATAAATACTCTTCTGGAGGTGAACAAAGAGAATCGGTAATATTAAGATTTACAATAACTCAAAATACCAGAGATGAACAATTATTGAGAAGTTTAATTAATTATTTAGATTGTGGAAATGTTAGTAGCCAACCCAGTCAAGATATCGTTAATTTTATTGTTACAAAATACTCAGACATAGTTGAAAAAATTATTCCGTTCTTTTCGAAATATAAGATAGAAGGTGTAAAAGTTTTGGATTTTAAGGATTTCTGTAAAATTGCTGAATTAAAAAAAATTCAGGCAGATAAGACCTCAGAAGGATTGATACAAATTCATGAGATTAAGTCAGGTATGAATAAAAGTAGACTAACTAATAGAATATCAGGTATCAGACAAATGAGTACTTTAGCTTCAATACACTTAAATAATAATCTCTCAATTAGACATAATAGTACTCTAGCTTCAAACGATTGTAAAATTAAACCTTGATTCTTAACAGGGTTTGCAGACGCAGAAGGATGTTTTATGATTAATATTCTAAAAGTACCCCAAATGAAAATTGGTTGAAGAGTACAACCCGTATTCCAAATAAGACTTCATGCTAAAGATGAAAATCTTTTAAAAGAAATTAAAGCGTTTTTTGAAGATCAAGGTTATTTAACTAAATCAAATAATAATAGTGTGTTATATAGAGTATTTTCAATAGAGATGCTAGAAAAAATTATTAATCATTTTGATAAATATCCTCTACAAACTCAAAAAAGAGCAGATTTTGAATTATTCAAATCAGTAGTAATGATGGTAAAAAGTAAAAAACATTTAAGTCAAGATGGTTTACAAGAAATTATTAATCATAGAGCTTCATTAAATAATGGGTTAACTCTTTTATTAAAAGAATCTTTCCCTAAATCTAATCCAGTAGCAAGAATATCTAGTATAGAAAATCCTCAAATTCCAGATCCTCAATGATTAGCTGGATTTACAGCAGGTGAAGGAAGTTTTAGTATTAATGTATCAAATAATTCTGCATCTAAAACAGGATATTTAGTAAGTTTAAGATTCCAATTATCTCAGCATTTAAGAGATGAAAAATTGTTAAAAAGTTTTATAGATTATTTTGGTTGTGGTCAGTATTATTCTTTAAAAGGTTCTCAAAGTAGAGGGGATTTTGTTGTAACAAAATTAAGTGATATTTTAAATATTATTATTCCTTTTTATTTAAATAACCCAATTATAGGTCTAAAAGCTTATGATTTTCAATTATGATGTAAAGTTTCTGAATTAATGTTAAAAAAAGAACATCTAACTTTAGAAGGATTGGAAAAGATAAGAGAAATAAAAGCTAAGATAAATAAATATCCCAGCGGGAGTAAATAATAAATGTGTTATTAACTCTTCGAGTGGAGATACTAATTCACTTAATAATATTAGTATAAAAAATTTAATTGCTATATTGAGTTTGCAGTCTATTTATAATGAGGTATTAAAATTAATTAACTTCAATTTACACTTTATTCAATATATGACTTCAGAGGATAAACAAGCATTAAATGATAAATCAAATATAAAGTTGGATGAAATTATAAAAAATCTCAAAGATTGAACGTATTCATTTGAACCTTTATATATAAAAAATACTAAGATACAAAAATTAAAACCTTTAACTATGCCATCTCTTAAGGATATAATATTACAAACCATGATAAAACTACTTTTAGAGTCTAAATGTGAAAAACAAATCTTTAATTGTCAAAGCTTTGGTTTTAGATCTAATAAATCTATCCATCATGCATTAGCGTCTGTAAAAAAGATGAAAGGGGTAACCTGAATTATTGAAGGTAGAATTAATGGTTTATTTAATAATATTAATTATAATATATTAGTTAATATAATTAAGAATAAATTAAACCCTGATAGAACTCTTATGGGAATTTTTAATAAACTTTTTAAAGTAGGTTCTTTAGTGAATCCTTTTTTTGATATAATTTCACCTATCTTGTTTAATATTTATTTAACTCCCTTAGATGATTTTATTGATAAGTTAAAAGAAAATTATGCTAGAAGTCCTTTTCATCTAAAGATTTATTATGTTAGATTTGCAGATAATTGAGTATTAGGTGTGGTTGGAGACGATCATGTTAATGAATTAGCTAAAATTCAGGAACAAATTAAGACATTCCTAACAGATACGCTAAAATTAGAGTTAGAAAAAAATAAATTAACTCATATAGAGAGAAATTATGCGAATTTCTTAGGTCACTATTTAAGATGTAGAGTTAATACTGCTTTATTAAAGGAAAATCCTAAATACTTACTTGGTTATTCACCGACAATATTAATTCCTTACAATGATCTAAAATCTAAACTTATTGAAAAAGGATTTGCAGATAAGTATGGTTATCCTAAATATGTAGGGAAACTCTTACATTTATCAGATTATGATATAGTTAAATATTATAATAGGTTTTTGACAAAGATTCTTATTTTTTATAGTATGGCTGACAAATGTTCAGGTTTAAGAGAATTATTTTATATATTAGAATACTCTTTAGCTCATACACTTGCAGCAAAACACAGATCTAGTTTATCAAAGATATTTAAAAAGTATGGAAAACCCATAGTTGTAAATTCTAGGGATTTAGGTAAAATAAGATTTACTAAACCTAAATTATATCTTAATAAAAAGTTTAATGTGGAATTAGAAATGTGAAAATTAGAATATAGTACAAAAGACCCTATTTCTATACTTAGCAAAGATAATTAAGAGGCCTGTAAGTATTTTTTTTTCTTTATCTATCATAGTGTAAATAAAACAAGTTTAATTAGTATTAATTAAAAAGATTTCTTAACGGTCCCAATTAAAAACCTAATAAGAGAGATTAAATGTATTGTTTCGATTGAAAAAATCGCTTTGTATACTGTTTCTGGAGAGCCGTATGCCTCGAAAGTCGCATGTACGGTTCGGTGGGAGCTTATTAATAACCCGGAACTCAAGGGACTAACTTCGCGACCCAACTTATTAACAACAATATTAATACCAGTGGCAATATTATCAAATTGAAATAATATAAATAATAATATAAATTATTATATAATAATAATACTTTTATTAGAAAGTTTATTATTAGGGGTATTCTTAGTATTAGATATATTATTATTCTATATTTTCTTTGAATTTACTTTACCGCCTTTATTTTTATTAATAGGATTATTCGGTTCTAATAATAAAGTAAGAGCAAGTTTTTATCTATTTTTATATACATTGAAGAATCAGTGTTAAAGAACCAAATTCCGGGGAAGCCCTAAAGCTTTAATAACTAAGCTTTTTAAGGAAACTTATTAAGTGGCCTCATTAATGATTGAGGGTATAGTAATATCATTAAAGATTCTAGCAATAGGAATGGGTAATCGCGGATCTAAATCAGTAATTAAAACAAATTAATTATTGTAAAAGAGCAACGAGTAGATGGTTCTTCAATTATGCATTAAGGAAAATGATACTCAATGATTAATTGTAAGGTGTACTCTAGTCGCCGGGAAAGCCGGTTTGAAAGTTACTTCTTATAATAAAATGTTAAATCTTTAGTTTTATGACTATAGGTTTAGTATTTGCAATATTATAAAGATTATACAGTAATTTTTCGTGAAACTTCAAACTAAAAATTTGATAATAAATCAAAAAAGATTTTTACATAATAAATCAAATAATCTAGACCCTTGATTTGTAACAGGATTAATAGATGCAGAAGGATGTTTTATGTTAGCATTAGCTGCTAGCTCTGCATAGAACCAAGGTTATAATACAACTTTAAAATTCTCGATGAGTATGCATGAAAAAGATATGGATTTATTAATTAAATTACAAAATTTCTTTGGTGTAGGAACAATTACAAAACATGGGCCAACTGCAATTCAATATAAAGTTACATCTATAAAAGATATGTTAGTTATAATAACTCATTGTACTAAATTTCCATTAATTACCCATAAATCAATAGATTTTTTATTATTTAAAAATGCATATGAATTGGTTATGGCTAAATTACATTTAACTGGTGCAGGATTTAAAAAAATATTAAGTATTAGAGCTAGTTTAAATTTAGGGTTAACAGATAAATTAAAATTAGCTTTCCCTAATGTAGTACCAGCTACTATTCCAACAATAGAAAACTGTAATATACAAAATCCTAATTGACTTTCTGGATTTACTAGTGGAGATGGATGTTTTAATATAATTGTAACTAAATCTCCACACACTAAAACAGGATATAGGGTAGTATTAAGATTTCAAATTACTCAACACAATAGAGATATACCATTATTAAATAGTTTTATAACGTATTTAGAATGTGGAAGAGTTGAGAGTTTTAGCCCTTCAGCTTCTAATTTTGTAGTAACTAAATTTAGTGATATAACAGATAAAATTATACCTTTTTTTGAAAAATTCCCAATACAAGGTATAAAATCACTAGATTATATAAGTTTTAAACAAATAGCCATGTTAATGAAAGAAAATCAACATTTAACTCCAGAGGGTCTAGAAAAAATTAAATTAATTAAATCAAATATGAATCAATCTAGAAAATTATAATAATAATCTAGATTATTCTAATAATAATCTAAAGTAACTAAGAAATTAAAGAAAAAAACGTATTCGGATCTTTATTTTTATTATTATCTATATTAACAATATCATATATTATGGGAACTACAGATTATAATATTCTGTTTAAAAGTAATTTTAATTACTATACACAAATATTCTTATTTATAGGAATATTTATAGCATTTGCTGTAAAAACTCCCACTATTTTTTTAAATAGTTGATTATTAAAAGCTCACGTAGAATCACCATTAGGTGGAAGTATTCTATTAGCTGGTAGAATTATGCCTGCTCTAAATTTAGCTATATGCTGGAAACACCTGAAAAGGTCAATCAGCAGGAAACTGTTTGCTTACTTAAGCAATTTTAATAGTATATTAAGAGAAGATAATGCTTTAAAATTAGAAAATATTGAAGCAATTAAAAATTGTGAATCAAATATAAAACTAGACAGGATCCTCAGAGGCCACACGCTAAATGCAACTATAATTTCTTCTTATTTAGCAGGTTTAATTGAAGGAGATGGAAATATCTATGTACCAAAGACTGGTGCAGCTTCGGTTACTATTATATTTAATAGTAAAGATTTACCATTAGCATTATTAATACAAAAAGAAATAAATCACGGAAATATTTACAAAATTAAAGGAAAAAATGCTTATTCTTACGTCATAAGTAATTTAGCAGGTTTAACTATAATAGTTAATCATATAAATGGTTATATGAGAACACATAAAATAAATAGCTTATATAAATTAATAGATTGAATAAATTTAAAGAATAATAATTCAAATTTAATAGAAAAACTTTCTTTAGATAATTCTAGTTTATCTAATAATGCATGATTAGCAGGATTTATTGAATCAGATGGATGTTTTTATATTAGAGTAACTAAAAATAAAAATTGTGCTACTAATAAAATAGCTTGTTTATTTGAATTAGTTCAAAAAACTACTGAAGAAAAATCTATGTTAGAGGTAATGACAAAAATAAGTGAATTTTTATCATGTAATATAAAATTAAAAAGAAGTAATCAATTCTGAATTAGAACTTCTAGTTATAATTCAAATAAAATATTAATTTCTTATTTAAATAAATTTCCAATTTTCGGAAGTAAATATTTAGATTATTTATCGTGACAAAAGGTATTAAATATAATGGAAAAAAAAGAACAAGTTAAAAAATTAGAAGAAATTAATAATATTAAAAATAATATGAATTCTAAAAGAACTTATTTAAATTGAGATCATTTAAAGAATTTTTATTCATAATATAGTTAGTTGTAAAGATATGGTCCCAACCATTATGTAAATAATGGAGTATTTACTTAATTATAAATATAATTCTCAAATTTTGATTATTTATTTATTAGTATTCTATATAAGAATATGTATAATATATATTAATTAAAAAATATTAATTTATAATTAAAGATTTTATCATACCTTGAGAAAAGGAGTAAATCAAGAAAAAGGTAGTATTAAAATTAAGTTTATATGGTATATTTAGAATATTATTACCAATATTACCTAAAGCATGTTTAAATTATACTTATATTATTTATATTATAGGAGTATTAACAATAATATATGCTAGTTTTAGTACATTAAGAACTATAGATATTAAAGAATTAATAGCATATAGTTCAGTTTCACACGCAGCAGTTTATTTAATAGGAGTATTTAGTAATTCAGTAATAGGAATAGAAGGGGCAATATTATTAGGATTAGCCCACGGATTTGTATCATCAGGATTATTCGCTTGTGCAGGAGGTATTTTATACGACAGATGTCACACTAGATTAATTGCAATTTACAGAGGTGTTACTCAAAATATGCCATTGTTTTCTTTATTTTTCTTTATATTATGTTTAGGTAATTGTGGTACACCATTAACTTTAAACTTTGTAGGAGAATTTATGTCTCTTTACGGAACTTTTGAAAGAATGCCAGTTATGGGGTTATTAGCTAGCTCTTCAATAGTTTTCTCTGCTGCTTATACTATATATCTATATAATAGAATTGCCTTCGGAGGAACAGCCTCAGCATTCTTTAAAATAAGTTTACCAGATTTAACTAAAAGAGAGTTTATGCTATTATTACCTTTAATATTATTAACTGTTGTACTTGGTATTTATCCATCTATAGTGTTAGACGGAATACATTACAATGTATCTTCATTAATATATTAAGCACAAAATAAAAATGTTATTAAAATTATATATTTACAAAATTTTATCAAATGCAGTAACTCTCCTAGATAATAGAACATTCTACTATTCTAGAAACATATCAAAATTATTAAACATTATGGTAATAATAATATTAAGTAGTATTAGTATAGTAAATGCTGATATATTAATATTTACTGAATTAGTTTACATAATTATAATAATAATTGATACAAACTTTATATTAACATATAAAGAATTTTTCCCCCAAATCAAAAATACTATAAATTATTATAAAATACTTTTAGCAAAATCTAAATATTTATGCGCAGCCAAAAATTATAGTATAAACACAAAAGAAAAAATTACAAATAATAAATTAAATCCTTGATGGATAACCGGATTTGTAGATGCTGAAGGAAGTTTTTCAATAAGTATTGTTAAAAATATAGAAAGAACTATTAGATGAAGAATTAAATTAGCATTTAGTATTACTCTACATGCAAAAGATATAGATTTACTAAATAGAATAAGAGATTTTTTCGGAGTAGGTAATATTTATATTTATGGAGATAAAGCTTCTTATAAAGTAGATTCCAGAGAAAATCTTAAAAATGTAATTATCCCTCATTTTGAAAAATATTCACTAATAACTCAAAAAGCCTCAGACTTTATACTATTTAAAGAAATACTTAATTTAATTTCTAACAATAAATTAACATTAGAATTATTTCAAACTATTCTAAATCTTAAAGCTTCTCATAATAAAGGGCTAACAAAAGAACTTTTAGACCTTTTCCCAGAAACATGTGCTGTACCTAGACCTTTAGTACCTTCACAGGATATTAAAAATCCTAATTGAATTACAGGATTTACTGACGGAGATGGTTGTTTTTTTGTAAAAATAAGTAAAAGCTCTCAGGCTAAATTAGGAAGTAAAACTAGTTTAGATTTTAACATAAGACAACATAGTAGAGATGTATTATTATTAAGTAGCTTAATAAACTTTTTTAAATGTGGTAATATTTATGAAACACCAGGTGTAGCTGAATTTAGAGTTAGTAAAATATCAGATATTCAGAATATAATTATTCCATTTTTTAAAGCTTACCCTCTACAAAGTCATAAAATCCAAAATTTTTTAGATTTTATTCTAGTTTCAAAAATGATAGAAAATAAAGAGCATTTAACAATTAAAGGATTAGAAAAAATAAAAGTAATAAAAACAGGTATGAACGCAGGTAGAGAAAATTAAAAGAATATAATATATTTATTGCTAATATTAAAATATTTTTCCGATAGAACACACACAAGATTAATAGCCATATATAGAGGAGTAACACAAAATATGCCTTTATTTTCTTTATTCTTCTTTATTTTATGTCTTGGAAATTGTGGAACTCCATTAACATTAAATTTTGTTGGAGAATTTATGAGTTTATATGGTGTATTTGAAAGATTACCAGTAATGGGATTATTAGCTAGTTCTTCTATAGTATTTTCTGCCGCATATACAATATATTTATATAATAGAATTGCATTTGGTGGAACAGCTTCAGCATACTTTAAAATAAATTTACCGGATTTAACAAAAAGAGAATTTATGTTATTATTACCTTTAACTGTATTAACAGTGATATTAGGAATTTATCCTTCAATAGTCTTAGATGGAATACATTATAACGTGTCTTCATTAATATACTAAAAAATGTTATTCAACTTATTAATTTTTAATATTTTATCAAATGCAGTAACTCAACTAGATAATAGAACATTCTACTATTCTAGAAATATAAGTATAGGGTTAATATATTCAATATTGTTATGTAGTATTAGTATAATTAATACTGATATATCTATTTTTAATGGATTATTACACATTGACAATTTAATCCAAATATTTACAATTTTTATATTATTATCAAGTATAATAATATTAAATTTAACAAATTTTTATCCATTTAATAATAATAATAAAATAAATAAATTATTTAATATTTTTAAAATATCTGAATATTCTATAATAATATTATTTATTAATATAGGAGCAATATTATTAATATCTTCCTTAGATATGATAACAATATTTTTAGCATTAGAACTTCAAAGTTATGGATTATATATTTTATGTACATTGAATAGAAATTCTGAATCTTCAACATCAGCGGGGTTAAAATATTTTTTATTAGGTTCATTAGCTTCATGTTTAATATTATTAGGTTTAGCATTTATATATGCTAATGAAGGTAATACTAATTTAGAAAATTTACAAATAATATCTAGTATATCTTATAATAGTAATTATTATAATATAATGATGATATTAAATAGTATAGAAATATCTTTAATAATATTATCTATAGGATTTTTATTTAAAATTGCAGCTGCACCTATTAAATGGTTTAGGGAACCGTTACCTTGGGTTAGATTGTCAAACTCCGGGGAACTCCTAAAGCTTATAATACCAAGCAACTATTGAAAAATTTTATGTGGATGAAGTAATTACTCATGTACGGTAATAAGTTATAAGATGATCGAAAGAAAAATGGACGATCGCGGATCTAAATCAGACTTTAGCAATAAACCTGTAAAAGAGCAAAGAGTAGACGGCAATCAAGACAAAAGTTCTTTATTTTTGTGTTTAAGATGTACTCTAATGGATTTCGAAAGAAATTATCAAATCAGAACCCTATCTAAACAAAATATTAATCAAATAAGGTCATACTCTTCAATTAGTAATACTAATCTAAGCAAAAATAATCTATCATGATTTATTACTGGATTAATAGATGCGGAAGGTTGTTTTATAATCGGAGTATCTAAAAGTACTAAAAATAAAATAGGATGATCTGTAAAATTAGTATTTAAAATAGGTTTACACATTAAAGATAAAGCTTTATTGGAACAAGTTAAAAATCATTTAAATGTAGGTAAATTATATCAAGATGAAAAAATGGTGTATTTAAGAGTAGAATCATTAAAAGATTTATTAATATTAATAAATTTTCTTGATAATTACAAATTAATCACAAAAAAATATGCAGATTATCTTTTATTTAAAGAAGCTGTAAATATAAAGTTAAATAATGAACATCTAACTTTAGATGGTTTAACTAAAATTGTTTCCATAAAATCATCTATGAATAGAGGAGAATTATCTACAAAATTAAATGAAAATTTTTCTAGTAGAATACCTATTGAAAGACCTTTAGTACCTAATTTACCAATTCCAGATCCACAATGAGTAGCAGGATTTACTAGTGGGGAAGGATGTTTTTTTATAGTTATCCATAAATCCCCAAATTCTAAACTTGGAGAAGCAGTTCAAATTAAATTTATATTAGTTCAACACCTAAGAGATGAACAATTAATGAAAAATATAAAAGAATATTTTGATTGTGGATTTTTACAAAAAAATAAAGAAACTGTTCAATTTACTATTTCTAATTTTATTGATTTAACTGAGAAAGTAATACCGTTTTTTGAAAACCATCCGATAATGGGAGTTAAAAATGAAGATTTTTTAGATTGATGTAAAGCAGCAAAAATGATAAAAAATAAAGAACATTTAACTATTGATGGTCTAAATCAACTAAAACAAATTAAATCGGGAATGAATAAAGGAAGAAATATAGATTAAATAGTTAAAATTGGTATAAAAGATTATTTTAATTTTGTATGATGAATCTGACTATCGTGTTCCACTTTTGAAGTCCAGATGTTTATGATCAAATACCTACAATAGTAACAAGTTTTGTGGCTATAATTGCTAAAATATCAATATTAATTATTTTATATGAATTAATTAAATTTACATTTAATAGTTGAACATCTAGTTTATTATTAAGTAGTTTAATATCTATATTAATTGGTAGTATTCTAGGATTAACTCAATCAAGAATCAAAAGATTATACGCCTATAGTGCTATTTCTCATATAGGATTTATATTATTAGCATTAAGTATTTATTCAAATGAATCTATAATAGCATTTTTATTTTATCTAGTACAATATACTTTATCAAATATAAATTTATTCTTTATAACAATAATAATAGGTTATTCATTATATTTATCTAATAATAAATTATTATCAAATGATTCTCCTTTAGAATTTATTAATCAATTAAAAGGGTATAGTAATATTAATCCTATATTAGCATTAAGTTTAGCAATTACTTTATTCTCTTTCGCAGGTAGAGATGTGGATTGCCTGCAGTAATAGAATTATTACTAGTATATATCACTAAATGCTGGAAACTCCTAAAACCTAAAGTACTAAAATTTAGTAACAATCTTTTCTTTTTAAGAGTTCAAAATTAATTGAATAGGTTAACACAATGGATAATCAGCAGGAAACCAAACAAGATATAATTTTTAGTAGGATCCTCAGAGACTATGCGTGATACATTTAATTAAATTAAATGAAAATATAGTCCATTATAATGTATTTTTAATAAAAATATGTTATTAATGATTCAAAAAATCACACCTCATTATAAAAACATCAAGCCAAATCTTTCTTTAAATAAAAGAAATTATTCTACATTATCTAATAATAATCAACTAGGCCCTTACTTAGCTGGGTTAATAGAAGGAGATGGATCAATATTAGTACCTGGTAAAGAAGGTAAGTGAGTACCTCATATAGAAATTGTATTTGATATAAAAGATTTTAAATTAATACAAAAAATTCAATCTGTATTAGAAGGAGGTTATATAACTATAAGACCAAACGGTAATAGTGGAAGATTAACTATAAAAAAAAAAGACACTTTATTTAATTTAATATCATTAATTAATGGTCATTTTTAAGGTTCGACTCCTTATAAAGTGTTATGAAAAAAAAATTAAATATAAAAAGTATTTTATCAAACGCAGTAACTCCACTAGATAATAGAACATTCTACTATTCTAGTAATAAACTAAATAGATTAGAAAAAAATTTTTTAATATTACAAAAAAATGAATACAGTACAGTTTCTAAAGAAAATCTTAATATTAATCCCTGATTTGTAACAGGATTCTGTGATGGAGAAAGTTATTTTAATATTGCACTTAATAAAAATTTGAAACTTAAATCAGGATGAGGGGTAGTATTAACGTTTGGAATTAATTTACATAAAAAAGATGAAGCATTATTAAAAAACTTACAAATTTACTTTAATAACATAGGTACGATAGCTGATAGAGAAGAAGGTGTAGTAAAATTTTCAGTAAGTTCTATTACAGATTTAGAAAACATAATTAATCATTTTAATTCTTATCCATTAATAAGTCAAAAATGATCTGATTATCAACTTTTTAAACAAGCTTTTGAATTAGTTAAATGTAAAAAACACTTAACATTATCAGGTTTAAAAGAAATTGTAAGTATTAAAGCAAGTCTTAATAAAGGTTTAAGTGAAGAATTAAAAGTAGCTTTCCCTAATGTGATTCCTGTTTTAAGACCTATTGTATTGAGTCAAGAAATAAAAGATCCTTATTGATTATCTGGTTTTATAAATGCCGAAGGAAGTTTTTATATTGTTTTTAGTAAATCTTTAAATTCAGCATTAAGAGAAAAAGTTACTGTTAGATTTTCAATTGCTCAACATTCTAGAGATGAGGCTTTAATAAGAAGTATCATTGAATATTTAGGATGTGGTAATGTTTATACAAGATCAGGTGGAAGGGCGGTTGATTTTAAAATAACTAGTTTGGATAATTTAATTAATAAATTAATTCCCTTTTTCGAAATGTATCCAATGATTGGAAGTAAGAGTTTAGATTTTTTATGTTGATGTAAAGTTGCTAATTTAATTAAAAATAAAATACATTTGACTTCTATAGGTTTAGAGGAAATTAGAGAAATTAATAAGGAAATGAACTTAAGGAGAAAATAATTTTTTTGTATATAAGGTGTAAAGTTATTTTCTCGAACTCCAAAAATGGAAGCTTTACATAGATTAATAATATGATTTAATAATAAACATGGTACTAATATACCTCTTTTAGGGATAGATACAGAACCTTTAAACAATTCTAGTTGATTCTCAGGATTTTTAGAAGCAGATGGAAGCTTTTATTTCAACTTTAAATTAAATAAAAATGATATACCAATAGGTATTGTGTATTATTTAAGAATTAGTCAAAAACAAACCTATAATAGAAGAGTAGATTCTAACGTAAATATGTCTAATTTACCCCATATGCAATTAATTGCTGATTTATTTAAAGTAAATATTACAAATATCGAAAGAGTTAAAGATAAATACACAGAAAGAGCATATGAAGTTAGAACTGATAGAGAAGAATCTAAATTAATATTATTTGATTATTTAAATAAATTTCCTTTATTCGGTTATAAATATTTTGCTCATACAAATTTAGAAATACTACATAATATGGTATTAAATAAAGAGCATAAATTAACAGATGGGAAAGATAAAATAATACTTCATAAAGGTTTAATGAAATATGATGATACAAAGCATAATTGAAATCATTTAAATAATTTTTATAAAAAATAAATTTATTAGATTCCACCTTTAACAGGATTCTTTGCTAAACAGTTAGTTTTAAAAGCTGCATTAGCTGAAGGTTACATATTTATAACCTTAATAGCTATATTAACTAGTGTAATAAGTGAAGTATATTATTTAG
>Ga0207695_10001409_pt1 | contig 40506 bp, 30 predicted proteins | sample KBSC54metaG_FD_184354 | JGI IMG/M metagenome (GOLD analysis project Ga0207695, IMG submission 184354) | Corn rhizosphere microbial communities from Kellogg Biological Station, Michigan, USA - KBS C5-4 metaG (SPAdes) (version 2) | ecosystem: Host-associated > Plants > Roots > Rhizosphere > Soil...
GAAGGGACGAGCTTCTGCAAATCTCAAGCTGCCGCCCGAAATCATGGACGAAGCTCACCACGATTGCCTACCACGACTTGCTTTACGAGGTTGACAGCATGAAGCACGGTTCAGCTCCGCGGCAATTTGTATATGTTCTGCGGAAAAAGCCCGCCTCCAACATCGTTCGGGGAATACACCAGTACAGCCCTGATGAAGTATTGACCACTCACAAATGACAAGTCACACTCGCCGTCGCGGCGGAATCACGGCTCGATGAAGTTCCCGCCATAAGCCTGGGGCTGAGGATACGACACGGTGATGCTTTCGGCACCGCCGGCTCGCGATGAGGTGAGGCCCCGCCCGGTTCTGTCGTACGTATGGGATTCGAGGATCTTTCCGCTGTTGTCGATTACCGCCGAGATATATCCGTTGCTGTCGTATTGGAAAGAAACGGTGGTCGAATCAGGCTTGGTAACTTTTGTTAAGCGGCCCAGCTGGTCATAGGTGTACGAAAGCGACACTCCGAAATCGGAAGAGACACCTGTCACCAGGAAACTCGAAGGGCTGCCGTAAGTGAAATAAAGATGCCGCGAAGCGGGATCCGTGACGGTGATCAGGCGATAGGAAGCGTCGTAGCTCAAAGTCGTGGTGTTTCCGTTTCGGTCCGCGATGGAAAGCAACTTTCCTGTCGTCAGGTCAAACACGCGTTGCTCGCCGTTTTCAAAAATCATCGTCCAGTTGGTCAGGTTTTCATTCAGTGCGGCACTTCTGTTCGCAGGTCCCACGGTGACGTATTCCGCATTGGGTTCGGCCGCATAGCCAAATGACCAAATACCACCATCAGCACGCAGGAATTTCATGAATCCGTCACTGCCAACGAACAGGTTCTCTTCAAAGTTGGACGTCCACCTCAACCCAAACATGCCCAAGGGAGCTGTGCCCTCGAATGAGATGCTATTCCAGGTCCGCGATAGACTCAGTCCCCCACCCAGTCCAGGCGCACTGACATCCGACTCAGTAATATAGGTATCGCCGGTCGCGAAGTCGATAGGACCGCCACCTGTAGTGCACGTAGGACATTGCGGCGGGGGAGGGCACAGGAGGTTTCGTATGATATACACAGCAAACGACTCGGCCGTGCCGTTCTGGCATTGCAGTCTCGCGCTCCTTGGCGGCCAATTCGGGGCGTACTGGCCCGTCTGGACGAAGAACGTGGTATAGCACTTAGCCAAAGGCGTATTCGGACAGCTCTGGGCAACAGCACATTCTGTTGCGAGCATGAACGCGCATAGAACTAGAAATATCACATTCACATACTTCGATTTCCCGATGCAATATGAGTTCACGACTTCACCTCCACAAGAATTTGTTCTGAGCACCCTCATTTAATGTTGACTGCCCTTCGACTTTGCTGAGGGCACATTCTTGGCACGTTGCACGCCTCCCTTTCGGTAAAGAACGCGAAAGAGGCTGTCTTGAGCGCAGTCGAAGCAATGGGTGCTCTCAGTCAGGAAGGCCCAACGGACGGGCCAGCCCGACATTTCCGTGCAGGCACGATCCACAACTGAGGCTGCCCAAGGTGCCCACCCCTTTCGCCTTTCAAAGGGTGGGAACCTCGTACGCTCGCGCTATGAGATATCTTTGGTTTCAGCATCTTCAACTTCATGTCTCTTAAACTCGGCGCCCATCGTAACCCCTAAGTCGGTGGCAGCCGGCGTTTCTTTACTCCGGATTGTGGACTAAGCCACCCTGACCAAATCACATGCCGCCAACAGTATCTATTCCCGCCCTTCGCAAACTGCGCGAAGGACGGGGCACCCGATCCTGGGCGATGCCAGCGCACCAAAGCCTTGGCCACCCGCCTCAAGGTGTATTCACATTGGACAGTTTCGATATGTCCCTATGCATAAGGTTGAATTTGTGCCCCATCCACTTGAACTCATCGATCTCCAAATTCTCAGGACAGCAATGTGGTGAGCCATCCTGGGCCCGTGCCTTGATCGTTAGCAATCTAGATTTATCGTCGAAAGTCTCGCCTGTTCCCGGGGCGTGCAAATCATACTCAAACTGCTGGGTTATCACCGGGTGACTATCCACAACCTCGAACAGCAACATGTAACCGGTGTCGCTCGAGCTGGCAGCTGTCGTCGTAAGCTGGATCGAAATCAAGGCACGTCGAGGCCGTTCCTTTTCGACGTCAAAATACCACAGGTGCCGAATGGACACATCGGAGTGAGCCCTTGCATCTGTTCCTTTGATTCTCCGATCCTTGTGCGATGATCCATTCTGCAGAACATAAGTTTCGCCACCCAACGAATATCGATAATTCCGGAAATCAATGTCATTTATTGAACCGGCGATTTCGCTATATTTGTGTTTTAGAGAGCTCGTATTCACTGCGACCGGATAGTTTGTCTCAGCGGACACGCTGTCCCACCCTACACAAAGAAGAAACAAGGCAAACGATAGTATTTTCACTGCAGACCTAATCCTTTCAAGACACAATTGAAGAAGTTTCTCATCGACGGTACAAGCCTTTTGAGGTCTGCTTTTCGCCGTGGGTCGCGTCCTACATATCTCTCAGGATGCCTTCCAAGGTGGCGAAGGTAAGTGGCTCCACTCAGGATATTCGCGAAAGGATCACCGTTGAATGGAGCCCCAGCTCTTGGCGTTCCGAGCGCGCCAGGATATGCCGTGTACCCACCTGGCTGCCCCGCAACGTAGCTGTTGAGTTGCATCGGGCCAACATCGAGAGATCCATTTGAGTTTTCGCTGGAGTTGACCGCTAAGTTGCTGTTCGATTCAATCGCCATCGTAGCCCCAACAATTGCGGGGTCTGCGCCTGCCATAAGGGAAGCATCAAGAACCAGCGTGATTGCGTTCCTGCTTGGAATACTCTTCGTTGTTTTCGGGATTCCACCCGAGCAACGACCAAATGCCTTTTTTGCACAATCTTCATATAGACTCTCCGGCACGTCTGGAAGTCCCAACGACGCAGAGGAAAGGCCGGATGGGTCGAAGGAATCTACAGGCGAATTGTCAACGTACGCATAGAGGTTAACCTGACCTGAATCGAACCCAATCGGATCCTCACTGAGGAAGTGTCCCAGACCAGCGTCGTAATATCGAGCACGATATTGAAAGAGGCCCGTCTCAGGATCGAACTCCCTGCCGGTGTACTGGAACGGATTGGTGACCGTGCCAGTAGAAGCGATCAGTTTGCCGAAACTGTCATAGGCATAGGTATTGGCAACCCCGCCCCCCAAATTACTCAGAGACGTGACTGAGCTTAGTGCATCTTGTTCATAATAGCTTGCCGTGGCAGATCGAAGTTCGGCGAGCGGCTGATCTATCCCTGGTCCCTGTGTATATCGGGCCAGAACGGATCCGCCGTTATCCACCTCCTCAATCGAATTAGCCCCATCGTAGAGGTAATTCGTGGTGCCGAGCGGGCCGGATTTCTGGATGCGCCGTCCGAAAGGATCGTACTTGAAGGTTGTTGTTCCGCCGTTGGTACCGGGGACTACCGCCTGCACGAGCCGGTTGTCGAAGTCCCAAGAGTAGGATTTACCAAAGGGATCGGAGAGGGGATTGCCGTTTGCGTCGTAGGAATAACTGCCCGCAGAGGTCGAGGTCAGTTCATTCGACGAGTTGTACTGATAGGAAGGCATGCTGAGAGAACTCATCCTATTCCCTACCGCATCGTAACTGTAGCTCCCGGTGGTACTTCCGCCTTGAGTAACTTGCGTTAGCTCATACAGAGGGTCGTAGGTGTAATTCGAAGTGGTGCCGTTCAGGTAGTTCGTCTTGCTGGTGCGATTGCCTGCTGGATCGTAGGTATAGCTTGCGCCGTCCAGAACATTGGTTCCCGCCTGGTGCAGCACGCTCAAAAGATGCGAAACCGAATCGTAGCTGTAGCTGGTGTTTACGCCGTTCGGCCGCGTCAGCGATGTTCTTCGGCTGAGCCCATCGTACCCAAAGCTGAACGACCCAGCCCACGAATTCGCCAACCCGTTCAGCCGGTTCAGAGTGTCGTAGCCATAGGTTGTGATGCTGCCGTCTGGCGCTGTCAACGATTTACGGTTTGAGGCGGCATCGTAAGTGTAGGAATTGGTGAACGTCTGGTTGGGCAGGAACGAATACTGCGTGGTGGTTCCGATCAGCCTGCCCATGTTGTCGTAGGCAAATCCGTAAACCCCGGTGGTATCGTTCACCTGCGTGACCTTGCTTGCCAAATCATAAACATAATCGACGCTGGTCGAGTCCGGATAACTCTTCTGCGCCAGCCGGTTCAACGCGTCGTAGACGTACTGAATGGTCTGGTTCTTGCGATCGGTCTTCGAGGTCAAGTTGCCGACGGCATCGTAGCCATAAGTCTCATAGAGCATCGACGGGAATGTGGTCTGCGTGACCCGCCCACGAGCATCGTAAGCAAAATTCGTAGTGTGATTGTTCGCGTCGGTGATCGAACTCAGATTGTCTTCGGTGTCATAGGCGTAGTACGTGGTGTTGTTGGCCGGGTCCGTGACCGCGGTCAGGCGGTCGGCGTCATCGTAGGTGTAGGTGGTGGTCTTCTGGTTCTGGTCGGTCACCGAGGTGCGGCGGCCGCGATAGTCGTATCCGAAGCTGACCGAGCTGCCATCGGGATAGGTGATACCGGTGAGCCGGTTCATGATGTCATACGCGAACGTAGTCGGATGCGCCGCCCCGTTGATGGGATCGATCACCGCTGTCCGGTTCCCGCGCGCGTCATACTGGTAGCTGGTGGTGTGGTTCTGCGCGTCGGTGATGGAGGCAATCAATCCCGTGGTCGTGTAGGTGAGAACCATGGGATTGCTCAGCGGATCGGTGATGCTGGTGAGCTCGCCCTTGGTGTCATAGCCAAAGTGCGTGACGCTCGCTGGCGTGCTGCCGTTCGGCGCAGGACTGGTGACGGTCACCAGGTTCCCGTTCGTGTCATAGGTGTTGGTGGTGACATTGCCGAGCGGATCGGTCGCGGTAAGCACTTCGCCGAAGCTGTTGTAGGTGTAGGAAGTCGTGACCGGGGTGCTAGGATTCAACTGCTGGGAAACGGACGTGGCGTCATTGTTCGAGTTGTAGGTATAGCTGGTGACATGGCCGAGATCATCAGTATGCGACGTGACGTTGCCGTTCGTATCGGTTGATTCGAGAATGGTCCCGCGGACGGTGCAAGTGCTGCATCCCGGCCCAGTAGAGCTTGCCAGACCCCAGGCGCCGCCGTTAATCCCGAAATTGTAGGTGGTCTGGTTGCCGAGCGAATCGGTGAGCAGTGTGGGTGAAGTCACGTAGAACCAAGGGCCGTCAGCTTCGAGCCCGCCAACCTGTGCGTAAACAGGACCGGTGGCGATCCCCTGAGGGGCCATTGCCTGGATCTCTGTATCGCTCCAACTGATGATCTGCGCAGGGACACTGTCGTAAAACGTCACGGTGCTGTTGCTCATGGTCGCGCCGAAGCCGCTGCCGGTGATGGTGATTGGCCACGCGCCCGCTTGTCCGTTGTTGGGGGAAATGCTGGTGATGGTGGGAGGCTGCTCGACCGTGAAGTTGACTCCGTTGCTTGTCGAGTCTCCTATGACGATCGTTACGGGGCCATTGGTGGCGTTTTGCGGCACGTATGCACTGAAGCCAGTGGGCGAGATGATTGGTATTCCATTCCCATTTGGCACAATCTGCCCGGCGATCCCATTGAAAAAGATCTGTGTAGGAGTGCCCGACACTAATAGATTCGAACCGCTGATCTTAACCACTGCACCCGGAGCTGCGGCCGGTGGTGAAATACTTCCGAATGCTGGACCAACTACGGTGAACACCACATTCGAGTTGCTGGTGATGGAGTTTTGCACCACTGTCACAGGGCCGGTGGTTACATTAGCGGGAGGAACCGCGTTAATACCCCCATCTCCCCATGATGAGATACTAGCCGGCACACCATTGAAGTAGGCTACGCCACTGCCTTGCGAGTTGCCAAACCCGGTTCCCACAATGGACACAACCCCACCAGCGACTCCCGAAGGTGGTGACAGGCTGTTAACGACTGGTGTCGGAATTAGTGTAAAAGGAGAACCATTGCTTCCATTCCCGTCCACAACTACCTGTATGTTACCGGTGATCGCGGTCGTGGGTACCGCGACTGTAAGAGAGGTTTCGGTCCAACTTACGGGAGTAGGGTGAGTTCCTCCCGAAGCATTGGAGTTGAATACGACTTGAACAGAATCGGACGGTGATCCGAAATTAGAACCCGTTATGGTGAGCAATGTTCCAGCCGCGGCCGTCGTTGGCGAAACGTTATTAATGACGGGAGTATAAAGCACCTGGTAGGTCATGCTGTTGCTGGCTTCGCCACTCACGGTTACAAGCAAAGGACCACTCACCGCGCCGCTCGGAACTTGTGCTTCGATCTGAGTGTCTGTCCATCCTGAAATCGGCGCGGCAACTCCATTGAACGTCACCGTGCTTGAGCCCTGCGACGTCCCAAAATAACTGCCATCGATAAATACGGTGCTTCCAACATTCCCTACGGTTCCCCGAGGCAACGATTGGATAGTCGGCGCCAAACCTGACGAGGTTTGCGCCGTCGTGAAGACACCCTGATTAAAGGCGAGTCCCTGCAAGCCTTGCCCTTCGAGGTCAGTAATAGCTGACGTGGGATTAACCACGTACACAGTAGATTCAGCGAGTGGAGACGTGGGTGTGAAGGTAGCGGTTAACCCATCCCCCGACACCGCAATCGACCCAGAAACCGGAACCGCAGTCTGTGCCGGGTATAGCTGGAACGTGGCATTAGTCACCGTCAACGGATTTACGGGCTTGTTAAATTGCATCTGAATATTGGTGTTTATCGAAATCCCGGTGACATTTCCGCCGGGCGTCACGCTAGTTGCCTTCGGTAAATTCAAGTCTGCGCCCGGCGCCGACACAAAGGTGGAGGTGAACGGCACGGCTTGGATGTTTCCACTTAGATCTTCGATTCCACTTACGCTCAGCGTGTAGGTAATGCTAGGTGTCAACGGCGCAAGCGGGATGAGTTTCAGAGTCTGATTTCCGTTGCTCAATACCTGCGTTGTGTTGACTGCTCCTGCGCCGCCATTCAAAACGATGCCTTGCAGTTTCGCGGCATCCACCGGCTCATTAAATTGGATCATTATTTGTGCGTTAGTCGGAATTGCCGTTGCGCCGTTTGCCGGAACAACCTGCTGTACTTGCGGTGCGGTCGCACTCGGCCCAGATCCAGTCTGAAAAATTGCCTGCGATAGTCCACTACAGCACCCGTTTCCCGACAGATCTGTAATCCCGCCCCCCCAACCCGTGGATAAAGTCGAATTTGCCGGCAGTGGGGCACTTGGTAACAGGTTAATTGTCTGCCCGTCGGCGCTTACGGAATACGTGCCCGGCAGATTGTTGCCGTTGTAGTCGACGGTGATTCCACTGGCGGTCACCGTTGTTGGATCGATGGGCTCACTCAACTGCACCGTGACAATGGCGTTTGTTGGTACGTTCACGGCGCCTGGGGACGGAGTGACGGCGACCACCGCGGGCGGAGTCAAATTCGGTCCAACACCGGTGGTGAACTGTGTTGTTTGCGGCACGACGGCGTTACCTGCCGAGTCAGTGACTCCATTAACCGTAAGCGTCATCACTGAGGAATCAGGAAGGGGCGCGTGCGGCACAATCATCACACTCTGATTATTGTTGGTAAACGAAATCGAATCCGGCACGACCGTTGCGCCGCCGCCACTCACAACCACCGTGCTGGAATTTACAGTAAGAGGATTGATCGGCTTGCTGAAGATTATCCGAAGGTAGGCGTTGTCTCCCACATTCGTCCAGCCGTTTGGAGGCGACACAGAAACCACCGTGGGATGCGTAGTGTCCGGTCCCGTGCCGGTCGTGTATTGCACGCCGCCTCCGGTAAAGGGAAGTCCATTCGTTCCCGCCAGGTTTGTGTTCAACACGCAATTGATCGTCGCATTGGGAGCAAGCGGGAAACGCGGAATTATCTGTAAGAGCGAGCCGTCTGCTAACAGTACAGGCGCGGTTTGAATCCACGCTGAGTTCTGATAGCACTGAACCGATGTGTCGGTGAGCGTAGCTGGATCAATAGGCTCGTTGAACTTCAGGTCGATCAAGGTATTCGTCGGAACAGGATTAGACCCCGAGGCCGGATTGACGGCAATCAATTCAAGAGCCACGTTGGTTGTATCCACGGCGGTAGTGAACGAGCCTTGGTAAGCGTAAAGAGTATTTCCATCCAAATCCAAGGCGGTCGTGTCCACCGAAACCTGGATATTCGCGCCGGATGGAAATGGTGCTGAAGGTGTAAAGGTTGCGACTTGTCCATTTTCCGTCGATACAGTTGTGCCGTTTGTCGCGGTTCCATTTTGTGTCACGTGCAGCGCACCTTGAACACTCGACGCGTTCATCGGTTCATTAAAATAAATGACCAGAGTGGTATTGACCGGAACTCCCGTGGCCCCATTGCCCGGTCGTTCAGCCACCACAGACGGGTGTTGCGTATCGGTCACTCCGGTTGTGAATTGACTTTGGAAGTTCACTAAAGCATTTCCAGACCAATCCGTGATTCCACTGGTCGCAATGACCGCTACTATGCTGTTTCCTGGCAGCCCAGAGGAGTTCAAAGTGACGGTTCGGTTGTCGGCTGAAATGCTGATCCCCACACCCAACCGAACTCCATTTGCGATCATTCCGACGGTGCTACTTGTCACCGTGGCCGGGTTGACGGATTCCGAAAAGGTGAGTACTGCAGTACTGTTGAGAGCAACCGATGTCGTGCCGTTATTTGGCGTCACCGATACCACTTGTGGCGGAGTTGTGTCTGTGGCGGCTCCGCTAGTAAAACTACTTGTAAACGCGCCACTCAGGTGATTCCCTGCGAGGTCAGCGACACCGTTGCTCGAAACCTGAATTTGAACGGTGGCATTTCCTGGAAATGGCGAACCCGGAGTAAACGTCAACACTTTACCTGTTGAGTCGAGCGAATAACCACCGGACAACACACCGTTAAACCCGCTGACCGTCACAGGGACCGTTGTCGTGTTAACTGTAGAAGGATCCACTGCTTCATTGAAGGTCACCACAATCGAGCTGTTCGGCGAAACCGCGCGTGCGCCATTTTCAGGCGATACATTCGCGACATATGGGGTGTTCCAAGTAAATGCGACAGCATTGCTGTTCAGTGCATTCTGTTGTACATACAGGTTTCCAGGGCTCGTGCCTTGAGGAACCGTTACAACAATCTGAGTTCCCGTCCAGCTCACGATCGTACCAAGCGTGTTGTTGAGGACCACAGAGCCACTCTGCTGGGTATTGCCGAAATTGGAGCCTGTGATCGTGATCTGCGCACCTATTGCGGTCGCCGTAGGCGAAATTGTTGTAATTTGAGGGGGAATAACTGCCGGAGCCTCTCCAGTAATGCTTACAAATGTCTCCGGCGAATTCTGATTGTTGTACTCGGTTGCGACCCAATCAGCCGTGCGAGCCACACTAGAGACCCTGAGTTCATCCAGTCGTCCGTTCCATGCATCGGACGCGCTGCTGTAGATTGAATCTTTTCCGACTACAACCGCTTTGCTCGTCCCGTAATCGATATTGCCGGGTACGGGTATTCCAGTCGGATCTTCCACCCCGTTCACGAAAATATGCGAAGTTTGCCCATCGAAAGTACCTACCAGATGGCTCCAACGGGATAGTGGGAGGACCGTGCCGGCAGCAGCGTAATAGATCGTGGCATTATTTGACACCTGAAACACAGGATTTGATACGGTTCCTACCGTTGAAAGAGAGTATGCCTGGAACGGGGAAGACCACCCGCCATTAGCGTGATAATCGACCGAAAAGACTTTGTTCCAACTACCTACAGAAGTGGGGTTGACCCAAGCCTCCAACGTCAATGCCGCAGTGGGTTTGAGAGACGAGGAGTTTGGCAGCAACATGTACTGGCTGCCCGAGCCGTCAAGGCTTATCCCGCCACCAATCGGACTGCTAATTGCTGATGCGCTAATTTCTCCGCTATTGGCCCCAGTTGAATCGAATGCCGTGGTGCTCGTTCCGTTTCCAAGATGGTACACCGCAGCGTAGCCATTGCTCCATACGCCAGGCTTGTTTTCCTGTGAAACTGAAACAGCAGCGTTTCCGTACCACATATAGATCGTGGTATCTGCTGTGTGAGACAACAAAGGTATCCGCACCCATAGGTCAATCGCGCCGCTTGATGCATCGTAGGTGTCGATTTCATGGTCTAACCGATTTTGACCTGCGCTGTCTGAAGTAAAAATAATGTCGTAGCCTTGCGGGTTTCGTACCTTTCCCCCATTCGCGACGTTTGCCAGATCGGAATACGTGCCAGAGATCAGTACAGGGAAATTAGCTTGGTCACTATTCGGAACTAAAGAATGATTGAGCGTAACCGCACGGCTGTAGCTATAGGTCATGGCAGAAGGATTGGGGGAACACGGAGATACAGTCGTTCCGACCGCCTGCTCTGGACATAACATTACAAACGCGTTTGGTGCGCTCTGAGTGTTAAATTCAGTAGCGATCCAATCGGCCGAACGCAATACACTTGAAACGCGGGTTTCGTCAATGGACCCATAAAAGCCTTCGCCCGGGTAGCCACTTTCGCCAATCAACAGGTAGTGATTTGGATCGAAAAGCAGCGGTGTGCCAGTGAAAGTTCCAGAGCCGACTTGCTTGCCATCAGCGTAGATCTGATAACTGTTCGTTGTTACTGTGTGCACAAAATGATGCCACACATTGGGCGACCATGGAAAAACAGCATTAGCAGAGGTATCGATCCATGAGCTGCCGTTGCCGATATCATCCCACACCCCAGCAGAATATCCTTTGGTGTCGAAGCTTTGGTCAGATGGCTGCCGCGAACCAAACGGCGCCCCCGAGGTCGGCTTCACCCACTGCTCTACGGTGAAGGAGCCCGACAAAGAACCTGCGGGTTTAGCGGTGATGGAACCATTGCCATTGAAGTTGCCCGCGCCGCCGATGATCCCGGCGACCGGGGATACGCTACTAACCGTTCCTGAGTTCGCCCCGACCGAGTCGATACCGCCGACAGCAGTTCCGTTACCCATGTGGTACACAGCCGCATAGCCATTGCTCCAAACGCCAGCCTTGCTCTCCTGCGACACCGTCACTGCACTGTTTCCGTACCACATATAAATGATCGTGTCAGTGGTATGCGACAGAGTTGGGATCTTCACCCAGCAGTTCACAGTGCCCGTCGCCGGATCATATGTATCGATCTCATGGTCTAGCTGATTTTGCCCAGCTACGTCGGAGGTGAAGATAATGTCGTAGCCTTGCGGATTTTGTACCTTCCCGCCATTCGCGGCATTGGCTAATTCGGGGTATGTGCCAGAAATCAGGACGGGAAAATCCTGCTGGTCGGAATTCGCCACTTGCGCGTGGCTCAAATCAATCGCCCGGATAAAGCTATACGTTGTTGGCGTCGGGCGCAGGCAGTTGCTCATAGGGCTGCCCGCCGCCTGAGCAGGACAAAGAACAGCAAATGTCGCGGGAGATTTCTGGTTGTTGTATTGTGTGGCAATCCAACCAGCCGATCGAGCTACATTGGAGATTTCTACCTCGTCGATCGCACCGCTAAAACTAGCGTTCGTAGAATTTGCCGTAAACAGCTGAAGCCCTTTAGTTGAACTCCGCAACGCGGCCGATTGATTGGTATTACTGTTATCGAGTGCGCCATTGACATACAGCTGCATTCCGTTTCCGGGCGCCCACACGGCGACTACGTGGTACCAAGCACCAGACGAGATCGCGGCATTGCTATTCAGATTGATTTGAGCAGGCGAACTGTTCACAATGGAGAAGGAAATGATCGAGTTGAGCTGGATCGCTGCGCTCCAGCCATTGCCAAAGCCATCTTCTCCGCGGAGAATAGGAACTCCTCCGCCGGATGAGTTAACCCAAAAAGAATAAGTAAAGGCACTCGTATCGCTTGTGATTGAGTTAGGCATCGTGACGCCGTTATTCGATCCGCCTGCCGACGACCCTGCCCCATCAATTTGCCCAGAAATTGGTGAAATGAGTCCATTTACTGTGCCACTATTGCCATTTGCAGTCGAGTCACCAGCATTTAGGGTCGCGCCGTTCGCAAGGTGCCACACTCCCTGGAAATTCGAATCCCATACAGCTGCTTTATTGGATTGGTCGCTTGTAATCGAGGCGTTTCCATAAAACATGTAAACGAAGGTGTCGGCCGTATGCGAAACAGTTGGAACCTTCACCCAGTAGTTGATTGTCCCTGTCGATGCGGAGTAGGTTTCCTGCTCGAACGCTAGTACGTTCTGCCCGGCCGCATCCGAAGTGAAGATAATGTCGTATCCTTGCGCGCTCTGTACGTTGCCTCCGTTTCCGAGGGTTGCAAGGTCCGAAAATGTTCCTGAGATGAGCACGGGGAAATTGCTTTGATCGGCGTTAGCAACTTGTGAATGGTTGATAACAATAGCGCGTTCAAAAGCGTACCCACTGGCTTGGGCAATCGCAACATGGGGAACCACAAGGATAAGGGAGAATAGAACAACGAATCCGACTACCTTCTCGACCGTTCTTTCCATGGTCATTCAGGCCTCCCGACAGCGGTAGCCGCAATTACCACCCAAAGTAGCTGTGACTGTTGGCGATTCGAGAGAGAAAAACTTCCCGTCGTCGCAGGAATCAAATGCAGGAACAGCAACTCTTCCAGAAAGTTTCTTCGTGAAAACTGCTCGAATGAAATCAACCGAACCTCGATACGATCTGGCGCGAGGTTCGACTCACAATGAGGCGGGCGCTCGCTCCCTCAATCTTGACAATCAAAGCGTTATTTACTTGCCACCGGCGCACACGGCGGGTGCATGTGCACAAATGGCACCTAGGTTAAACGACAGTACAAATTGCAAGTTCGGGGAAGCTGCAGTTAGATAATTGTGTTGTTCTTTAAATCTTAACTGCAATTGGACGGGAGTATAAGCAGCTCTGCTTGTGGAAATCAAACAAAAAGTATGTAAAAACTTGTAATGCGATTAACGTCGATATACCGACCTTACCAACGACATTGGGGTAGATGAAGGAAACACTTATTGGGTGAAGAGCAGTCGTACTAATATGTTTCGTCCGTCACTCCCGAACCCTAATAAATACGATAGCCGGTTAAGGCAGCGTCACCAAAAGAGTGGGCAGGGCCGTAAGTAATTAGCGCATCCTCAAGGTCGCTAGCACACTCCTGATCTGCTCACTGTAAATTCCTTTTCGGTCGGTGTACCGACGAAATATCGAATGGTTCGCAGAATGAACCGACTGCCACAGTCTGGCCAGTTGATACTTATGCTGAGTTAAGCAAGAATTGTCATTATTTGAACGGACCAAAAACGGCCGTATTTCGAAGTGCTGAATAAACTCGCATGTCAGCTCCAGCCATTTGGAAATATTCCGTCCACAACTCTCGTAGGCTTTGCCAATAAACGAGACTCTTCCCTGCTCCGTCGACACCCAAGGATCATTAAACCTCTCATTCACTTCATCTATGCTGCAGCTAATACTTTTGACCGGGGTCGCGATAATTGTCGGGTACGTCCTCCGGAGGAACTTCCGTCGAGCGTGGTACATGCTCCGCGCCGGAGACGAGGATCCGATTGGGACAATCTGGGGGCCGACTATTTGGTCGCGCCGTGGGAGAGAAAACGGATGAATCGTTCTCCTCAAAGGAAGGGGGATGAGGCGCTGAGTGTTTCCGAGCCGAGATGAATGCGGGCGGTTATGTCGCGCGCAACAACGCCAAATTCGGCCTGGTTGTTTTATTTACGGAATTTGGCAGAATCTCGCCACTTCGCATTCCACCGAAGTTATTGGTTCTAGTTATTCCGCGCTGAAAATCTTAACCTGAACTTAGAACCTTCCCAATTAAAGTCCTGCGTGCCGTTCCACCTTCCGCACGTCACGCCAAAAGGAGTGTCCGATGAGTAAAGAAGGCAAAGCCGCGATCCTCCAGGCCGCGGCAAAAGTTCTCGCCTGGGAGCTTTATGCCGCCTCTGGACACGGCCGAACGCGCACGCGGATCAGTGTTGAGAAGTTCGACCGTGAATTGCGTTCCGCCGTACGCCAGTGGAACGCGATCCACAACAATCTCAAGGCAACGAAAGGAGCTGTATCGTGAACATTTCAGAAGAACCAGCGCGTCCCTTCTGGCGACAGGGGGACATCTACTTCGTGAAACTCGACCAGGAGCCGGAGTTGGGAGACGCCAAGCCCCTCAAGGCCGGCATCATCGCCCGAGGCGAGCAGACCGGCCACATGCACCGCGTGTCCGGCTCGTCACTGGCGGACGGGGCCCTGCTCGCGACCCTCGGCGACTCCATGTTCCTCCGCTCCCCGGAGGCGGGCGCGACCATCGTGCACGACGAGCACGGGCCACTCCAGCTTCCGGCAGGCATCTACGCCGTAGTCAACCAGCGGGAATTCGACGGCCTCGGCTGGCGGACGGTGATCGACTGAGCGCCATGAAAGCGATCAGCAAAAACCGCAAGGCGGTACGAGAGGCGCTCGCCCAGGAGGGCTGGCGCTTCTCGGTCGTCTCGTCCAGCGAGGAGTTCAGCGAGCACCGCAACGCCTGCCGGATGCTGACCCTGCCGAGTGGAGGCGAATCGGATTGCCGCGTGCGAAGCATTCGAGAACGGCTGCTTCGGCCCATACCCTGGGAATTGCGTTCGTGGAGCTTCCCGCGCTGGCTGAGCTACGTCTCGAAGAGCGCCCGCAAGCGACTGCAGAACCATCTGCCCATCGCGGCCGAATTCTGCCTCACGCACGGATTCATCTTTCTTGTGGGTGACGTCTGGGCAGAACGCGTCAACGGTCGCTGGCGCGTTCACCGCGACGATGCCCCAGCCGTGATTCTGGAGGATCGAGAAATCTACTTCTGGCGCGGCTGGCAGGTCTCCAAAGAGACCATTGTGAATAAACCCACAGTCGAACGCATCATCTCCGAAGAGAACCAGACGCATCGCGAGGTCCTGCTGCAACGCATGGGCGTTGAGAAGTTCATGCAAGAGGCGGATCTCAAGTCGGTGGACACTTTCCGGGAGAGCGTCCTTCTTAAGGTAGATACGGCAGCGAAACGCGGGACCTGGAGAGACGGCAAGTGGATGGAGGTACCGCTTCAGCTTGCGTTCATCAAGGTCACGTGCCCTTCCACGCAGAAGGACTATTTCCTACGTGTCGATCCGGAGGTGGAGACCGCGAAACGCGCGCTCGAGTCCACGCTGCCGGCCTATCGACGCGACTGGGAGCGCGACCTAGTCGCCGAGACCTGATCGCATGCGGCACGGTACGTGAGTTTTGACTGGGCTTCTCTCCGGCTCACCGTTCGACTGAAGGCCTGGCAACAGGCAAATACTGCTAGTTCTTTCTTGCATCCCCAGAGCCAGCATCGTCTGGCTTTTTTTTCTCTGCTTCCCGTTGATTCACTCAACAAAACCCTAGAAAGGAATTTCCCATGCACAATGCCCAATTGGTGTCCCATGTCGACACCGACCTCGTCACGCGTGCCGACCTTCAATCGCTCGCCACGCCGGAACCCACCGAGACCTTCAAACCCATCCCGCACATCGAGCTGGTGAATATGCTGGAGCTCGTCTTGCGGCAGAACCAGATCCACATATCGGAAGAGCAGTTTGCTATTCGGCGAGACGGCTCGGTCCTCTTCGGCGTCCTGCAGCTTGCCTACGGCGAAACAGCGGACGGCCGCGCGGCGCTCGGCCTGCGTACAGCCAATAACAAAACAATGTCGATCCAGCTCTGTGCCGGCCTCTCCGTCTTTGTCTGCGACAATCTTGCGTTCCGCGGCGACATGATCGCGCTCCGGCGCAAGCACACTTCCGGACTCAACTTGCGCATCGAGCTCGCCGGTGCCGTCTTGCGCTTCCAGGAGCACTTCGGGCGGCTCGCGCGAGAGGTGGAACAGCTCAAGACGCGGGCCCTGCCAGACATCGAGGCGAAGGCCCTCATTCACGACGCCTTCGCGGGCGGGCTCATGCCCGTGCGCTTCCTGCCCGAAGTCTCCCACGGCTATTTCGAGCCGGAGATGGCGGAATTCGCGCCGCGCAATGCCTGGAGCCTGCACAACTCGTTCACAGGTGCCGCGAAGGCGATGCCCATTACGACGCGCCTTCCGGCGATCCAGGCGCTCGGCAAGTTCTTTGGCATGTCTACAGAATCCAATGCGCCCTCGCGCTTACTAACGGCTTAAGGAGTCGAAGTATTCGTGGAACCCTCCCTCGGAGCCAGCAACGCCTGGCTCTTTTTTGCTTCACGAGGGCTTCATGATCTTTTCATTACGCTAGAAGGTGGAAAACTCGGAGGACCGACGAAAGCCTGGAAGACCAAAGCTTAAAGGCCCACTATGGCCTCGGCACACACGTGCCGGGGCCATTTTATTTTCTCTTTAGATTTTCTTTATCTTTTACTTATCCGGATTTTATCTGGCCGTTTTTCCGCCTTATATTTCGCCAACCAGCCGAATTATTGGTTCTATATTTCCCGCTCTAGATTTCTTAACCTGAAAGCAATGAGCAAGAGATCCGGAATCGGCCAACTCAACAGGCTTTGGATAGCTCGGCAGGAGAACGGCCTGAGGCAGAAATCCGTGGCCCGGCTCCTGGGGCACAAGAGCACCTCCGTGATTTCCGAGTACGAGACCGGCAAGCAGTTGCCCAGCCTGCCCATCGCGCTGAAGCTCGCCGCCATTTACAACCGGCGCATCCGGGACCTGTATCCGGAGCTCTTCCAGGCTGCCATGACCGACCTTCAATCCAAAGACAAGCGCTTCAATTAATCATTCGCTTCATCCTTCTTATGAACCCCATCTCTCCCATTCGAATTCTTGCAGTGGAACCCGGCGTGGAACACGCAGGCATCGCGCTGCTGGAAGGAGAGAATCTGCTTTGGTACGGCGTGAAGACTTTTCCAGGGGGCAAGAACCGGTCCGAGGTCCGGCTCGCGATACAACAGCACCTCGCCTCGATCGTGGAGAAGTACCAGCCGAAAGTTCTCGCGGTCGAGGAGCCGTTCTATGCCCAGTCGCTTCTCAGCGAAGATCTGGTCAAGCTCGCGCGTGAGATAAAGACGTGGGGCAAGCTCAAGGGGCTCAACGTTCGCAGCTACACACCGCCGGTGGTGAAAGGGTTCTTCTGCCGCGATCAGAGGACTAAGCAGTCGTTGGCGGAGGCGATGATCGAAAGGTACCCGTTCTTAAAGCGGTACTTCTCGTACCTGCCTCTCCGACGCCGGTACTGGTTCCATATCTTCGATGCCGTGGCCCTGGGTCTCATGTGCGCGAGGAAATTGGCTCGCGAGAAGGTCTCTCCCCGAAAAGCATTGGTGCCGTGCGCCTAAAAGGGGACACGCGTTATTACCGGACCCTGGTGCATGCCGTGCGGATGCTGGAGGGTTCGGGGAGAGACTTCTTCACGAATAGATTCTGGCTCATGCCCGTCTAAAAGGCCGCGTTCCACATATGGTCTCCACCAATCAATATCTGATCTACATCCGAGGAAATACCCTCGAAGGAGCCACTGAGGAAGCCCTGCATCTCGCGTACTGGTTCCTGACCAGAGCGCTCCAGGAGCACCGGAAGCAGGGTAGGAACGGGGAGTTCGAAGCATTCGCGGTGGGAGTGTTGGCCCTCCTGCAACAGTATCGGCAGGTCTATACCACGGACGAGGTCAACTTGCAGGAACAGGGGTGAAATGGCTCCATCTTGGCCTGCAAGCAGGTAGAACAGGGTCACTTTCGAGGCTGAAAATCGGCTCGGTTGTGCGACCCGAATTTTCAACTTGCCATTTCTCGTTCGATTCCACGATACAGGGTCCCTCAAAGCACTCCCCTTAACTCCGCTTTAACGCCTTGGGGAATACCCCTCTACCATGCGACAGCTACAGACTCGGCAAATTCTGCTTTTCCGCATCCTGAGGGACCATTGTTCCTTCTTAACTAGGAGGCAAATTGAAAGAGTTTTGACCCTGTCCAGGGTTTCGACCACGAAAACATTGCAGTGGCTCCTTTCCGAGCAGTACCTGAATCGGCGGTATCGGGCGGACAGTTTCGCAAATTTTCAAACGCCGGTGTACTACCTCGGAAAGCGCGGCTGGCATGTCGTCGGCAAACCCGTCAGCGAGTACGGCCCCTACCGGCTCCAGATCGAGCAGAGGTCAGAACGGACATTCCGGCACACCCTGTCTCTGCACGATGTGATCCTCAAATTCGTGCTCGAATCGGATGCGAAGCGAATCATCTTGGGCGAGGACGCTCTCTGGCAGGAAAGCATCGATTTCGGAAATGTCCCGGATGCCTGGATTCAGTACGGCGGGGGCGCGGCGTTTATCGAAATTGATCTAGGCACCGAGCACGTACCCGTCCTGAAGAAGAAATTGGACACGTACATCGCTTTTAAAGAATCGGGCCGGTACGCGCGCTTATTCCCCGGCTGCCCGTTCAAGGTCCTCGTGTTCACGACGACCGAGGAGCGGATCGAGGCTCTCGAACGGGTTACAACCACCGACGATATCTGGTACTGCACCCTGGAGGAGTTTGTCAGAGAACAGCTTACCCATGAACATTGGTTCGCCCTTCTCGGATCCTATGCTCTATCTATTACTCCAAAAAAAGAAATGTAAGAACTGCGGCAAGCTCTCCCACAAAGACGTACTTTTCTGCTGGTTGTGCGGCTGCTCGTTCAACCTTCGTATTTGCGTATCCGGGCACGAAAACCCATCCTGGGTCCAGCATTGCCTGACATGCGGCAAGGACCGGTCTTTGATGTCCCAGCCTCACACATCCAGAGCCCTGTGGTTCGTGAAGCATGCTACCAAATCGTCGACTTACGTCCCTGGACATCGCAGAGTTCACTATGTATTCGCGTGGGCCGCGATTTCTGTGGGGGTGGCTGCGCTGATCATCGTCGGACTGCTCATCGCGGGTGTTTTCTAGACCCGCCGTTCTCCTGGAACGACAACGACGACGATCTGCCTCCGCTGCCAGCGTTGAGCCTCTTTAGGCGCATCCGCTTTCCAGCGCCATCCTGACCACCTTGCTGTTCGCTTCCCGTTTGGATTCCAGAAGGGCATTGCCGTAGTCATTCATCGTAGTGGCAATGCTTGCGTGCCGCATGAGTTTTTGTTGGACCCCAATCGTCGCCCCGGATGCGTCTAGCCAGGACCGATACGTGTGCCGGAACGTGTGCCAGCCGAGACGGACGCCCAACCGTTCGCCGGTCTCTCGAAGATGCCGCTTTTGCGCTGACCACGCGTTATACGGCCGCAACGTCTCCGGGTTTGGGAATAGCCAATTGTCCGGCGTTGCAGGAGCGAGATTCCGCCAATCAATCAGCGCTCCTGCGACGACAGGATCGAGCGGCAGGACATCCTGCGAGTACTCGGTCTTGACCGGGCTCACTCTGCCGTTTACAACGCCCCTGGTGACGCTGATAGAAGCATTATCGAAGTCAATGTCCTGCCATTGCAGTCCGAGGATCTCAGAGACGCGCAGTCCCATGCATTGCGCAATGATAACCATCGTGCGGTAAGGCTCCGAAAGTTGGGCAAGGATCGCGTGGAATTGCTCAACGGTAAGCACGGTCGGCACCTTCCGCCTCTTGCTGACTCCTTTCACTTCGACCAGTTCCAGCGGGTTTCGCTGAACCGGCAGAAGCTCCCAGAGCATGGCCTTCTCGAAGAGCCTCCGCAGAAGGCCTCTAATATGCGCCTTGGTCTTTGGCGCGAGCGTAAGACCGACCAGCCATGCTTGCACCGCCGCCGGACGAATGGCGTTGAGTCTCATGTCGCCCCATCTGGGACGAAGATGCTTGTTGATCAGCGCGAGGTACGCGTTCGCAGTGGAGTAGTGCAGCGCTCCCGGCGCTGAGAATCTGCCGGCATTGGTCTCGAGAAGATGTTCTTCCTGGATGTACCGGTCGATTACTGTGTTCAACGTCGCGTCACTAGGCCGGGGCATCTCTGGGGCGCGAGAAAGGAGTTCGGCGGCTTTGTTGCGTACCGCTTGTTCGTCTGCATATTCGTCCGTTGTTCCGATAACCAGAGTCTTCAGCTTTCGCTCACGTTCGCTGCCGCGAGTCCAATAACGGAACTCCCAGCGCCCTGGGCCGCGCACGCGCCGGCGCAGACGCACGCTCCCGCCTTTGAGGAGGAGATTGGTCATAAAAGGATCGCAGCTAGTCTGCGTGAACGGATTCCGGAGGCGTGGGCAACGCGGGGTCCGACAGTGCGGCGACGTGCGCGGAGGGGAGCTGTCGCTCGACCCATGAGACGAGATCCTTTCGTCGAAAGTGCCAATGCCGGGCGTAGCGGATGCCGGGAAGGAGGCCTTGGCGCGCGAGCTTCAGCACGGTCTTGCGGTGGATCCCCAGCATCGCGGAGGCGGCCTTCGCGTCAACCAGGGGTTCGAGCGGGGGAAGCGTGATCATACTTCCACTATGCAAGAAAGAGCGTCCCGAATCTAGCGCCCAAAATTCCGCCAGTGACTGAAATGCCATGGCCAAGTCATGGACAAAGGCAAAATAGCGCCGCCGGCGATTCGCCGTATGGACGGATTCATGGACCGATTTCCGAAAACTCGGTTGTGAGAGCCAAAAAAATTGTCGGGCCGCTGGGAATCGAATTTCACGAGCAATCGAAATTCGAAGAAATTCGGGTGGCTCGGAAGGGAATTTGCGGTGCCCGAGGGAATTTGGCCACACAATCCATGGACAAGTGGCTGTCGGATTCAGCACCCAACGGCCTGCGGTCTCACGTTCAGCCAAACTAGCTGCGATGGATTAAGAATGAACGAGTGAAGTTTACCGCGTCTATAGGTCCTGTCAAATCGTATTGGACCTTCTGTTGTATGTGTCCGAAGCGATTTGCGGATAACTATCTGGGGAAGCCAGTTAGAAAAATGTGCTTCCATTTGCCGATTGCTTCTTCATCCCTGTCCATTCTTTCGAGCTTAATCGCTTCGATGGCATTCCCTCCGTCGTAGTTTGCGCGACTAAGCAACTGATTCAACTCTTCGGCAGTGAGCTCTTTGTCCACGCGAGCCTGCCCGTATGTCGGGTCCATCATGCGTTGGCCAATATATTTAGGGAGGCGGACGAGAACCGTCGCGACTCCTAATTGATAATTGTCCAGATTCTCGGTAAGGAAGATATCGGCGCAGATCAACTCAATGTGAAACGAGCGGAGCAAGTCGAAATTGTTGCGGCTCCAGTGTTTCACCATCTTGATCACAGGTTTCAATTTGCCGCCGTTCACCTCATTGGCGACCGTCATACGCGCTGTGTGGGCATCTGGATCGCTCGGAATCCAAATTCCGGCATCAGCATCCGGAATCAAGTATCCGTCCGGATGGCGCAGCCAAGCTGGCGTTAGATCGAATCCAAATGGCAGGCCGGAGATTTGGACGTTCACCGATCGGTTTTGCTTGTTGATCGTCGCCGTTAACGGATACGCCCTCCGTGCCGCATCAACAACCTGATCCAGCGCGCTATCCGGTAACACGCCATTTCCATCCGTTGAAACAGTGGTTCGATGCTTGTTCCGTACGAGAAATACGTCGATATCTGCTAGGGGATCGATTTTGGTATACCGCGCATATGATCCAGTCAAGAACGAATTTTCGATTGGCAAAAAGCCGGAGATTTTCTGCCGAATCTCTTGTTGAGCACTTGCCGCTTCTTTCTGCCTTCGATCAGGCAGTTCCAGCTGGCTCTTAAAGATTTGAAAAGCTTCGGAAACAGTCATAGAAGCTTGCCATACTCCCCGAAATCGAGCGCGGCAACAGTTCCGGCTGCCTGGAGTCGAGCGAGTAGTCCTAAGAAAAACCTGATTAAGGCCGTTTCGCTTGACCCTGTTTTCAGTTCGGGCTTGCCGTCCGCGTCATAAGTCGCTTCAAAGGATCCCGAACGAAGCGCACAGCCGCATTCCAATCGTTGCGGCCGCTCCAATTTACCAAGCGCATCCACGAGCGGCTCGCCCAGAGGCGGATTCCACGAGCTTTCGAGCGCCAAAATGCCGGCAAAAATGTAAGGCGGCTCTATGGGATCAAAGCGACCTCCCGCATGTCGTATGGGGACGCTCGTTCGCCGTAGCTTGCGGACCGATTCAGCCTTGGCGCCGGCATACGCGATCTTCCCGGCGTCAATATTTGGCTTTACTTCGAAAACGGCATACACGCTCTCAGCAGGCACATTCTTGGCCCCACCCTGATTGAACAAGAATGGAGAATACTGGCGATCGTAGATAACGATGTCTATTTGATCGCTACGATTCCCCTCACAATCCAGCACGAAGGCGTTATCCGCGCAGTATCGTTTTGGAAGGTAGTCGTCTAACATTTTCAACCAGTGGAGTTCAGTCGCAGCTCCCTTCGTGGGTGCGTGCTGAATCGCCTCACGGTCAGTCGCCAGTGCGGCAATCATTTGCTCCTGAAGGCCCAGGAAAATCTTGCGAAGGTCTATTTTCTGTTCAGGCATATTGAGAGATCACTTAAGGCAATCTCACGCTACCAGACACACAGACGCGGTCAAGACACGCAGACGTGAGCTCTGACCGGAATGAAAGCTATGCTTTCGTGTGTTTTGCATTCGGCACTTGATCGTATCCGCCGCAAGTCACCCAGATGAACGACTGCACGTCAACGAAGTCGCGCGCCCCCAGGGTGAGGCGCTTGGCAGATAATGCCAAGCAGCCACCCTTCTCAATAAGTGGCGGCAAGTTATCCAACACGGGATTCGGACTCCCATTCTGCTGGACGCAAAGCTGGTGCAGCCGCCTGGAAAACCCGCGCCATGTTTTCTTCCGGCTCGCGAAAGATGATGTGGAGATTGCTTCCACTCACGAACACGATTTCCCTGGCCCCATTCTGGCTTGGCCGAGTTCTCTACGATCATTCCTTCAGTGAATTTCATCGGTGGTCGCGGATTTTCGTAGGCTTACTTCGATAGGTTCTTAGCCAGAGCAGTACTGCGTTTCGCAATTTTTCCAATCTCAAACCGCAACTTAGAACGCATCTGCCCATCCGCCTCTACTAGTGTCTCTCTTGTATTCTTCCGGGTAATCCACTTTCTAAACGCCATCAACTTTTTCAACGGAACGCTGTCACCCCCGCAACGGCACGCATGCTTGTAGGCCTTTCCCAGGGTCCAGCTGCCTGAGACCAGTTTGCCGAGCGCAGCTCCAGGAGCCGCGCAAATGACGGGTAGCTGGTCGCGAAGATCCATCGCACGTTCGATCTGATGTGACCGTATCTGGTCGACAATTATCTGATCTAGTTCGGGGAAGTTCTTGCGGGTCCGATGCACCTTGTTGGATTTCAGATATTCGTCGTAGTAGCTCCACCTGCTTACGTCTACTTCTCCATGCGCTACCATGAATTCATACGTATCGATCAGGTGTTTGATCTTCTTGGATGAAATGCCAATTTCGATCGAAAGGGCCTTGATGTCCGCCTTATGCTGCTTGTAACGCCGATAAAGAAACCCCGCCTGTTCGTATGGTGCCCAGTCCTTCTTGCCTTTGATGTGGTATTCGCCCAGGAGCGCGAATACCAACGACTCCGAGACATCCGATGGCAGGAGCGTGCATTTCACCAGGCCCCACTTGATCGGGTCACCCTTGGCGAGGAAGCGATATGCAGCCAGCCTGCTATTTCCTTCTAGGACCTCGAAGGTGCCATCGCGCACTACGAGAGGTTCTATCAACCCACCGTTTGTCTTGATGTCTTGAACTAGCTGCTTCACGTGCTCCATTTCGAGCAGCCGGTCGCGGATGTCCTCCTGAGTCGGCTCCTTTCCCTCCTCGCGGAGGACCGAATAGACACGCGGGTTTTCCGGGTAGAAACGCAGTTTCGACTGTTCGACCATCGCCGTCTGGACCGGAATTTCGGTCCCGCGTATGAGCAGCGTATTTGCAGCTTCTTTAGCGCTTGATACTGCCATCCCCATCATCCTCCAATCCAAGTACGTCACGAACCATTGCGCCGAACGCATACGTCGCTTCCGATTCGTATTGACCGCGCGTGATATCTCCCTGTGCGAGCATCGCCGCCAATCGCTTCGCGGAGAGAAGGACCTCGACCCACGTGTCGATCGTGTGGGCCGCAACGATGTTCACGACGAAGCATTTCTTCGTCTGGGAGATCCGGTGAATGCGATCCTGGGCCTGCAAATAATCGTCGAGGCTGAAAGAGCGGTCATAGAAAATTGCGTGGTTCGCGACGGTCAGCGTGAGGCCTTCCTTTGCCGCACCGGGTGTCGCGATCAGGACCCGCGTCTCCCGGTCATTCTTGAATGCAGAGATCGCCTTGCCTCGGTCGGGATAGGTCATCTTGCCGTGCACCTTGGCCGGGCCGAACGGCTCCAGTTCGTGCTTGAGCCAATCGACAGTCTCAGTAAACGAGCTCCAGATGATGGCCTTTTCACCGGCGTCTGTGATCTTCTCGATTAGGGAATACAGGGCCGGAAGTTTTCCTGGGGTCCCGTGGTATGCGTGATCCACGAGGCGCGGATTCGAGGCAACCTGCACCAGGCGCAACAGGCGCTTCAGCACCTCCTCGGCATTGTCCAGGATAGGCCTGCCCTCGCGCACCACGATCGCCGCGCAGTCCTTCCGGAACTGCTCGTAAATCTCGCGTTGGCGGGATTCCAGCTCGACGGCGACATTGCTGATTTCTTTCTGGGGCAGCTTCAGCCCGGCCGATGCTTTGGTTTCGCGAACGCTAAAGCCCTCGATCTTGCTGAACAAGGAAGACAGCTCTTCTTCGAAGACATGGACTCGATGCGGATCGGAGGCAAGTTTATTCGAAAGATCCAGCTGGCTCTTGAAGGCGCGGAAGTCGGGGCCCAACGAGACGCCCGCATCCAGGAAGAAGATTTGGGCCCATATGTCATGCGGCCGATTTGCCACCGGGGTACCGGTCATAATCACGCGTCTCTTGAACCCGGCAGCGAGGTCGAAAAAGACCTTGGCGATCGCCGAATCCGGATTCTTGATCTTGTGCGCCTCGTCGAGGAGAACCCCGACACGGCGCGTCCTGAGAAAGAGCTGAAGCCGTCTCTGCTCCTTACGAAAGACCTCGTAATTTGTCAGATAGAGCCGGGCCGGGCTGTTAAAAGCGTAGAAGTTGGACCGGCGGTTTTGATCGAGCAATCGCGGCTCCAGGTAGGAATGTGCGGCGATCTCATCTTTCCAGTTCTGAATGAGCCCCTTCTTAGTCACTACAATGACGGAGTCCAGAAGATCGTTGGCCAACCAATAGAGCAGCAGGTCGACGCCAATTTTGGTCTTCCCCAGGCCCTGCTCGTGGAATACCGCCGAATACTCAAGCGCCTTTATCGCCTCCAGTGCCTCCACCTGGAAGACGAAGGCCTGCCTCTTCGGCGTGAACTTCGCATCGCGGCTACTCGGTAGGACTAACCGCGGCTCTGGCTTGCTGGCCATCACATATCACCACTCTGACATGATTTACTTCCAATGCTGCGAGGCATGTTTCCGCAAATTGGCGAGCCGCCACGGCAGCCGGCCAGGGCACGGCGAGGACAAGCGTGGCATTTTCCTGCACGGCAAGAAACCGCAGGAAAGCCTGGATCTGCAAACGAGAGTGCGCAGTCTCCAGGTCCGCAATGGTCTTCGCCTCACCAATCACAACCGCGGTGCGCGGAGCGTCCTCGGCAAAGACGTCGGGAACGAAGCCATGTATGCGGGGCGGCTTATTCGGACTGCCCGGAAGGTCCGACAGGACGGCGAACTTCGCGGGAGAGAAATTCTGTCGAACGAACCCGAGAATCGACTGCACCAGTTCCAAGTGCTGGGCCGAGTCGCTCATTGGCCTTCGTCTACTTCGAGCAGGTCCCGAAGTGCGTCGTAGGCCTCGTGCAGACTCTGGGCGACCTCGCCCCCTGGATCCTTCTTGAGTTGCCTCGCTTCGTGCCAAGGAATGTCATAGACCGCCTGACTGAGCGCAGCCGCAAGCTGTCCGATATTCGCTTCCGAGAGGGCCTTGCTGAGTCCCGGACGGTCCAAGACTTCGGCGGCTTTACGAGCGCCCTGTTTGATGAAGATCTCTGCAGCTTTCTGGTTCCGCAGAATCCTCGGCAGCAAGCGGACCGTGTTTAGCGGGAAGAGCTTTTGCTCGTGGATCCAGGTCGCAAACTCTCCTAGCGTGTGCTTCGATTCGAGGATGGCCTCTTTCACGCCGGGCTTTTGCAGCTCGACGAAACCACTGAACCTGCTGGTGTCAAAACTCCCCTCCGGCACGATCGGCCGGTAGTGCTTCTCCATATCCGCAAACGCATTGATGAATTCGGTTATCTCCTTCGGGCGACCGCCACAAAACTCCGTCAGCATGCTCATGGGCATCTGCTTTTCGATGTGCAGGTAGTGGAGGTATTTCGCCTTCGAATAGGGGTCCCATGGCCGGGTTCCGACGAGATGCACTTGCAGCCGAATCGCGTCGATATCAAGGTCTGACATCCCCTCGTAAACCAACGCTGGAATGCTGGACCAATTCCCTTTTCGTTTCTCTTCGAGGAAGTACTTGTACAGCGCGACGCGCGTATTGCCCTCGACGCAAACTAACGTGCCGTCGGTGCGCCTGTTAACGATGATGGGCTGAATGATTCCGCCGTTGCTGAGGATCGAGTTCTTGAGCTTCTCGAAGGTCGTGCTGCTATCGCTCTCATCGTCGCCACCGGCCCCAAGCGCCAGGAAAAATTGCTCGGCGGATGGATTGGGCCCGTAAGCTTCGAGAAATTTTCGAATCCGAGGGTTGTCCCGGTCTAATTGCAGCTTCGTGACCGGTACCAGTTGCAGAAGAGCGGAACCCACCTTTGAGCCGACGCTTACGGCAGCATTGGCCATTAGAAACGTCTCCTAGCAATGTATTGGGGAAGTGCAATAGAAGATAATGCGTTCGAGCCCCGAATTCAAGAGCTAAGTTCTTGATTTTCAGTTCTTTGCGCTGCTCCCCAAGATAATGCTTGACTTGCACTGAAATACGGACAAAAATGCAGCAAAAGGCTGCAGAAGCGGTAGCAGTTGGAGGGCCTACGGCGACGAACGGCGGTTGGCTGGTGATCGAGGGAATGATCGGCCGCTCGGCTGGTCGGAAAGTATTCTTGGGGTTTGCGGCTGCGAATCTGCTGCACTCGGTTAGCTTTGCCGATGTGCTCGACGAGGACACCGGGCGCGGCTACCAGCGCCGTTTCAACGCACAGCACAGCTTGGATTTCCGCAAGTACATCCAGAAACCAAACAGCTCGACCATTCCGCTAACCTTCAATCTGCGGCCAAACCTGAAAGATAAATGGCGCATAGCGGCGGAGCGCCAGCCGGCGACCTTGGAGCTGGCGAAGTCTTCTGAGCGGATTCTTGCCCAGGTCGACTGCCAACATCGCCTCGGATATCTGAACGATCTTTCCATCTCTCTTCCGTTCATGTGCTACATCGGGCTATCGGAACGCGAAGAGATGGAGATCTTCAGCGTCATCAACGGCAAGGCGAAGGGCCTCAGCACCAGCCTCTTGGATTTTCATGACGCGACATTGGCGAACGACCTGGCGAAGGAGCGGCCTGAGCTGTTCATTGCACTTCAGCTGAACAACAATCCTGACTCGCCCTGGTATCGGCAACTCGATCTTGGCGGCGCGAGCACTTCGGGCCTCTTGCGGCGCGCTTCGTTGCGGACGATGCAAAAAGCGATAAAGCGCTTCCTCTCCCAGACGCACATTCTGCGCCTGCGCTCCCCAGAGGCGGCAGCCCAGGTCGTACTAGATTTCTGGGCGTCGATCGCAGTCGTCGCACGCGAGGCTTGGGACAATCCGCGTCGCCACCTGCTCAACAAAGGCGTGGGCGTCTATTCCCTCATGGCCATCGCCGGTGATTTGTATCTCGAAGCCGTGGGACAGTCCCCAGATAAGAAATATTTCACGGCCAGGCTCTCAGAATTCATCTCCGACATGGACTGGTCAACCGCCGGTACTTTGAAGGGCTTTGGCGGGGAGAGCGGAGTTAAGTCGGCGGTCGAACTGATCCGCCAAGCCCGAACGACCTCTCACGTGCGAGTCATCCATGGCTAACAAGAATATCCTCCTGATCGAGCCGGGCTACAAGAACAAGTACCCGCCGCTGGGGCTCATGAAGATCGCGCAGTACCACGGTCCTCGCGGGAAACAAGACAGAGTGCGATTCGTTAAGGGCGAGGATCGCTCAGTGCTGGATACCGCATGGGACCGGATCTATGTTACGACCCTCTTCTCCTTCGAATTTGCACGCATCTCGGAGAGCGTCGACTTCGCCCTATACGTGGCGAACGGTCACGCGGACAGGGTTTTCGTCGGCGGAATCGCAGCGTCACTGATGCACGACGTCTTTTTGGCCGAGCCCCGTTGGCGAGGCATACGCTTTATCAAGGGACTTTTAGGCCAGTCTCCCGCAGCTTCGCTGCAGCTGGACGACTTTTCCGAAGAGCTCTACTCCGACGATCGATTCAGCACTCCGATAGAGGATCTGATTCCCGACTACAGCATCCTCGATCAGATTGCATACAAGTATCCCGTGCGCGACGCGTACTTCACGTACGCGTCCAGAGGCTGCATACGGAAGTGCAGTTTTTGCGGCGTTCCCAAGCTGGAGGGAGACCAGCGCGACATGGAGTCGATCAGCGCGATCGTGAAGGGCGTCGACGCGCTCTACGGACCGAAGAAGGACCTCACGCTCATGGACAACAACGTCGTCGCGTCGGGACGGTTCAAGGAGATCATCGCCGAGATCCGCGATCTCGGTTTCACGCCTGGGGCGAAATTGAAACGAGGCCGCGTCGCGGTGCAGCGACGGGTGGACTTCAACCAGGGAGTGGATGCGAGGATTCTCTGCAAAGACCGGATGTACTTGAAGGAACTCTCGACCATCTGCATCCGTCCATTGCGCATCGCGTTCGATCACCTTGGCCTCAGACTGCCGTACGAGACCGCCATCCGCTACGCGCACGAGTTCGGCTTGACTGAGCTGTCCAATTACATGCTGTACAACTTCCACGACTCGCCCCGCGACCTCTTCGAGCGCATGCGGCTCAACGTGGCTCTGAACGAGGAGCTGGGGATCAGGATCTGGTCCTTCCCGATGCGTTACCAGCCCACGAACCTGCCGGACCGGTCGCATATCGGCGAGAAGTGGTGCCGCTACCAACTCCGCTCGCTGCAGCTCGTCCTGCAGGCGACCCACGGTGTTGTCAGCGGGAACCCCACGTTCTTCAAGCGCGCGTTCGGCGACTCCATCGAGGAGTTCGAGAGCATCCTGCTCCGGCCGCACCACTTCATTTTCAACCGCGACTGGTACGAGCGTCTCGACGGGAGGGCGGAATTCGAAGAGTACACCCGCGAGTTCGCGAAGCTGACCTCCGGCCAGAAGACGGAGCTCCTGATGCTGCTGTCATCGTGCGACCCGCGCCATTTCCCCCGGCTGTTGGACGGAGCCAGTGACTCTCAGATCAGAAAAATACTGCACCATTACATCTACATTTCAAAAGACCAGGAAGAAGTGATTTGGCAGAAGCAAAGCAATGCTGTGCAGCCCGAGGCCTCTGAGGTTCCGGACGACGAGCGCGTGGAGGACGCGGGACTGGGAGACGACGCGCCTTTTCGATCGAATTCATCGCGTTCCCGAAAGAAGCAACAGGAAATGGTGTTCGCATGAGCGTGGCCGTCCTGAGCGGTATACGAGAAATCGAGATCCCGTGGAGTCCCCGGAAGGGGCCCGTGACGGTCGGCAAGGACATCCTGGAGCTTCTGAGCAGCTCAATGTACCTGGAACCGCTGACCATCTACCGGGAATACATCCAGAATTGCGCTGACGCGATCGACGACGCACGGCGATGCGGAGTGTTGCCCGCGCGGACTCGCGGCCGAGTCGATATCTCGATCGATTCAGCAGCGAGAACAGTCCGGATTCGTGACAACGGCGCAGGAATCGAGGAGTCCCAATTCAGCGATCGCCTCACGGCGTTCGGTGCCAGCGCGAAACGCGGAACGGCCGCCCGCGGATTTCGCGGCGTGGGAAGGCTTGCCGGGCTCGGCTATTGCCAAGAGCTGATCTTTAGATCACGCGCCGACGGCGCGCGGCGCGTCTGCGAGCTGCACTGGGATTGCAAGAAAACGAAGACAATCCTCAGGGACTCCGCATTCAGGGGAGAGCTCTCCGACCTCGTCGACCAGACCGTTTCGCTGCGCCAGGTCGACGCGGCAGGCTGGCCGGCTCACTTCTTCGAAGTCGAGCTGCGGGGGATCGTCCGACACCGCAATGACCAGCTGCTCAACCCGGCAGCGATCGAGGAGTACCTCTCACAGGTTGCTCCGGTTCCCTTCTCTCCTGCATTCACGTATGGCGAGGAGATCGGCGCATTCCTCGGGAAGCATGTCGCACCGGGGGACATCGACATCCATGCTTCAAACACAGCCGATGCTATTTTTCGGCCCCATCGGGACCGGTTTCAAATCTCCGAGGGGATCGAGGACCAGTTCAGAGAAATCGAGCTCTTGGAGATACCGTCGATCGACGGAAGCCGGGCAGCGGTCGGTTGGGTCTTGCACCATGGTTACAAAGGCGCGATTCCCCCGAGAGCGATGATGCGAGGGCTCCGAGTCCGGAGCGGCAACATCCAGATTGGCGGTCACGACCTCTTCCAGGAACTCTTCCCAGAGCCCCGCTTCAATAGCTGGTCGGTCGGGGAGATCCACATCCTCGATCCACGAATCGTTCCCAATGGCCGGCGCGACCACTTCGAGCAGAACGTGCATTTCGACAACCTTCTCAGTCACCTGTCTCCAGTCACCCGGAATATCGCCCACCGGTGCCGGACCAACTCCCTCGTCAGGAACTGGATCCGCGAGTTTGACCGATCCGAGCAGGCTGCAAAGCAGAAGCTGGCGATAATCAAGCAGGGAAGCATCGGTATCGGGCGTCAGTCTGAAGCTGCCCAAGATGCTGACCGCATACTTGTGAAGATGGAGAGAATTGCCGGCCGGGAAGCAATCGCCCCCGAAATCAGGAAGAAACAACGCACCGTGATTTCGCAAATCCGCAAGCGACTTGAGAGGCTGCGACAAAATCTGCCGAGGGCTAGGGTCCTTTCAAAGATGTCCACGAAGGAACGGAGATTGATTGAGCGGGTATTCGGGCTTGTTTACGAGTGTTCGTCGAACCATGCCGTTGCGAAAATGCTCGTCGACCGAATTTTGAAACAAATCAGTTAGGCTCTCGACTTTCGTTCTTTTCATGGCGCGGGCGGCCAGGCCTGCGTTGCCGGCGGCCATGGATCAGAATCGGGGTTGCGCGCCTTTCGTTTCCATACAGTGTCGAGGGGTAAGGCGCAAGCAACAGCACTCTCACAGACGGCAGGGACGTTATCGATGAACCGAACCCATCTATTCGTAAATTATGCAACCGAGGACGGAGTCTTTGTTAATTGGCTCTGCCTGCGGCTGCTGAGGGAAGGCTACAGCGTCTGGTGTGACCGTTTGAAACTTCTCGGAGGAGAGTCGTACCCAGCAGACATAGATGATGCGATTTCGAACCGAACATTCAGGTTCATCGCCGTGCTATCAAAGAACTCGATCAAAAAGGCGAACCCTCTGAAAGAGCGCACCCTTGCCCTTCAATTGGGGCGCGCCCGGAAGGAGAATTTTCTGATTCCATTAAACTTGGATGGACTTCCTCCTACTGAGCTCGGGTGGATGCAGTCCGACCTGACATTCGTTCCGTTCACAAATTGGAAAGAGGGCCTCGCCCAACTCATAAAAAACCTGGAGCAGAGTCAGGCTCCGAAGGCGAATACCCCAACGTCCGTCAAGGAATTGCTCGAGGCAGGAAGCTGCATCAAGCATGAACCTGAGCAATTGTGGTCGAATCTCGTTCCGATCACCTCCATTCCGGCGGACCTCTACCGGTTCGAGCACGAGTTGGTTATGAATGAGGATGCCGCCCGAGCCGCCTTGAAGACTTGGCCACATTATCGAGAGAATGCGACCGTCTGTTGGGCTTTTCAGCCGCCCCCTCCCGATCTGACCCGCCAATACAAGTTTGCGGGCCGCGGCAGCTGCCGAAACTGGAGGACCGCCACCGGACCGGACATCAATTTTTACAATATCGGCAAAAGGGTGCTGAATGCATCGCTCCGACACGCTCTGCTAGCGTTGGGCCTTGAAGAGGACAAGGAAACCGGTTACGTGTTTTTCCCGAACAAGCCAGAGTTCAGCCGGTTCAATTTCCGGACCCCGACTGGGTCAAGTTGGCTTCGCGCGGTTGGCACTCGTTCGTTTTGGAGTTCTGGCAACAAGATCTCGGTCCGCTATCACCTTTCGCCCGTCCTGAGCGCATGGCTCGACTTCGGCGGCCGCGATGTTGTGCGCGTCCGGGTCAGGCTGTTCATCACGGAGCTTGATGGCAAGGCGGTAAAGCCAACGCAGATGCAAGCTCGGCGCAAGGCGATTTGCAAGTCGTGGTGGAACTACGAATGGCTGATGAGAGTGTTCGCGATACTGCAGGTGCTTGGGGGAACCGGAACCGCGGAGCAGTTTGAAATTGGCGCGTTCGAGAATGCAGTAGTGTTGAAGCGCTTTCCGCTGGGATTCCAGGCTGACAAGACGTTGGATGAGTCACTCTTGAAACCACAGCCGGAGGCACAGCAGGATACAGAGATGATGGAACGGCATTATGAAGACTCAGAAGTCCTGGTCGAAGACGACAAAGAACCGGAAGCCGAGGGCGCGAAAGCCTAGGCACGTAGAAACTCGGGTAGCGGAATCGACATTGACGGTGTTCGACGAACCTTGTCTTGAGTTTGGGTACCAACAAAGACTCGAAGACCCGCACGACGGACTGTCCATTTTCGGCCCCTATGATCTCGGCCGTTCAGGCAAGCCCACGAGCATAAACTGGGGGCTAGTCGCGACTCCAGAGGGGCAGCATCAGTGTGCAGATTGGGTGCGACGGCTTCAGATGCCGGTTTACCCCGGCAACAACAAACGCGGCGTTCCTCTTGATCCGCAGTTGTGGCCCGTATTTCCGGGGTTCGAGGCCGCATTCGAATGCACCTTCTCTCCAGATCCAACCTGGTACAAAGAACTGGATGACAAGAAGCTGATCGAGCTCTGCTGGAACCTGGATTCGAAGAAGCGTGCCTACGATGCGGTTGAGGAGTATCTGTCCGCAATCAGGCTCACGGAAAAGAAGGACGAGGAGTTCGATGTAATCATCTGCGTCCTCCCGGACTTCGTGCGCCAGACATGCCGCCCAAATGCCACGATCGCGGATGGCACCGGAATAAAGGTTTCGAAGCGTGAACAGCGCGCTCGAGCAAGCGGCCAGACGGATATGTTTGAACAATACGATCCTTCCGTCTATTGCTACTCGGACGATTTCCGTCGGCAGTTGAAGGCCCGGTGCATGGAGCACAAGGTTCCTATCCAACTAATTCAGCAATCGACGATCACGCCCCGCGCGCCAGGAGAGAAGGCGTTAACATCGCCGCCCTCGGATGTCGCATGGAATCTCTCAACGTCAATTTATTACAAGGCGGGGGGGAAGCCCTGGAAACTCGCGTCGGCGCGGCCCGGCGTCTGTTACATCGGGATTGCTTTCAGACAGAGCGACCCCACATCAAACAGCCGCACGGCCTGCTGTGCGGCACAGATGTTCTTGGATTCCGGAGACGGGGTCGTGTTTCTCGGAGACTCGGGGGCATGGTATTCACCGGAGAAGAGGCAGTTCCACTTGTCCGAAGAGGCGGCCCGCAGGCTGCTCTCGGGCGTACTGAAAGAATACGCGGCACTGGATGGACAGCCATTAACGGAAATTTTTCTCCATTGCCGCTCGGGTATTTGGGAGGACGAGTATCGTGGATATCAGGCGGCCTGTCCTGCTGGCGTAAAGTTGGTAGCCGTTCGGGTCAAGAAGGAGTTCGAAGGCCTCAAGGTCTTCCGGAATGGCTCCTATCCGGTGGTGCGCGGATCTTTCTGGCGGCTGTCTGATACGACAGGATACTTATTCGCTTCGGGAATGGTGCCCAGATTGAGAACATACCCCGGCGTCGAGGCCCCCGTGCCTTTGCGAATCGATGTCCAGCACGGACCGGCTGATGTAACCCAGGTGGCACGGGATATTCTCGCACTCACAAAGCTGAACTATAACGCTTGTAAGATCGGGGACTCTGAGCCGGTAACAGTCGGATTCTCGGATGCGGTCGGTGAAATTCTTGTATCGAATCCTACCGTGGCATATCGCAGTCCAAAATTCAAGTTCTACATATAACCGGGTCATTGTCCACGGATCATGGCGTTTCAGCGATATGCTTCTTGCGCTCAGCTATTACACACCAATCATGACGATTATTATTTTTTGGCCGGCTTCAGCGGGTGGGCCGGCGCTGGATGTGCAACTTGACCGGAGAATTCAGGCGGCCGCTTGAGCAGGTCAGCCACGCTGGTGCCCGATTCTATTTCGTGTTCAAGAGCATCCTGGCTCATCTTCATGGCCGAGGCAACACGTGAGACTCTACCTTCATAGCGCAACGTCGCATTTGTCTTGCGAATGAAGATAACAAGGTCGCGGCACTCCCCGCACTCTCGCAAATGAGCGTTGATTTCGGCCCGCTGCTCGGGGCTCATGGGATCGCCCTGGGCAAAGGGAGCGACATCGGGATGTGCAGAGTCGGTCATAATTCCGTGCCCGTAAGACCAAAATCATCGGTCAGGATTTGTCTGAGCTTGGGATAGTCGTCGCTAATCAACCTGCCCACGTATGAATTCGTTGTTCCCATCCGATTCGCGATGTCGGAAGTTTCCAATTCCTCGACATATCTAAACAAGATGGCATCGGTGCTGTTCGCATCCTTGATGCCTCCCTCCCGATGCTTTTGCAGGACTTTGCGCAGGATATCTCGGCGCTCGCGCAGTTTAATGACCGGAGTAACTGGGTTGGCGAGTTCCCGCTCCAAATCTTCAAACGAGATATATGACCTGGGCCCGGCCTTCGCGCGGCCGAACTGCTTCCTCGCCCCTAGTGTCTTAGCTTGGTTCTCGACGATTCTTCCCACCCAAGTTTCGAACTTGCTGTCGAATTTGTAGCTATCGAGCTCCTGCAATAGCTTCAGCGACACCTCCTGCGCGACATCTTTCGCGAACTGCGGCGGGTGCTCCGTGGAAGGGCAAAGATTTCTCGCATATATGATCCGCGGCGCCAAATCGTGGAGTTTTATTGCGTATCGCTCCAGCAGCGCCGTCCTGCACTTTTCGTAACCCGCACGGTACAAGCGAACCAATTCCTCATCCTGCAACTCTCCGTTCCTGGTCGTGACTTGTTCGATGACGACCTCGTCTACAATTGCTCTCACCTTCTCGGTGAAATCTTGAGTAGACCAGGCCTCAGGGTGAAATCTTTCGAAAACCTTGCTCAGCAGATGGGTGGTGTAAAAGATTTCGAATTCACGAGCCGCAGGTGGCAGCGCCTCTCGGATGACTGGAAGTATGGATGCCTTGTTTGATTCCCACAGTTGCTGTCGTTTCTTCGCGATTAACGGCGTGGCAACGCGATTGACCACGACGAGGACAGCTTTGGTGTCGCCGACAAATTTCGCAGGAAAATCGCTCTTTACCGCCTCCAAGAGAATGTCGCGGTTCTCAGCGGTCAAATCCGGGTACATCGTCGTGACACCCTGGACGACGCGCTCTTGATACGCCTCCCAGGCTGAGAATGCTTTTTGTGGTGCACCGGGCGCCATGGCGCACAATTCTGCCACATCTTCGCTCTCTCAGGTAGACAAATCCGTGCAAATCCGTTTTCTGGATTCTCATGCACTTGCGGGGACTAATATCGCTCTCCGTGCGCCGCTAAGTCCCTTGTTTTACGTTTGGTGGAAGATTCGATTCCCGTCTCCCACCCCAGTCTTTCAATCGTTTAGACCACGCTACATGCCGTTTACATGCCGTTCATTCTGGAATGGCTCGCGGCAACCGCGACGCCCAGAAGTAGGAAGATTACGAATACTCGCATCCCATAAATCGACGTGAAAAATGGGGCTTCGTTAGCACGGTCGACTTCCGGCACTAAGCCGACGAGGTATAGGTGACGTAATTCCTTTTTGCTGGCCCTCCACTCGCGCTGTTGTCATTAGGAACCCGGTCCAACAACGCGAGATGCATATCTTATGGTTGCGGCGGGGAATGTGGCGCAGTAAGTTGAAGGACTACGGTAGCGTCGCTCTTCTGATGTAGTTCGCGAGTCTTGGCAAATTCCGCGCTGGCCTTTTCAGCTTGTCCGGTTTTTTGGTACATCCGCGCAAGGCGAAAATGCGCATCGGGTTGTGTCGGATCTAATTCAGCCGCACGTGCATAAGCTTTGATCGCCGCAAGGTATTGCTTCTGCTGCGCGCGTATCTCACCCAGCCCGAGATAGGCGATGCGTATATCGCTCCTTTGCTGAATCGATTTTTCTAACAATGCCGCTGCATTTTCGAGATGGCCACCTTTCAGCTCAATGTCTCCGAGATAAGCGAGCGACTGGGCATGAGCGGGGCTGATAGACAACTCCGTCTCGAATTCGCTTTTTGCTTGGTCGTATCGGTGCGATTTCCAATACAAGTATCCAAGACCAAAATGTAGCTGTGGTTCGCGGGGCGAAATTTTGATCGCGTCCTGAAACTCGGCGATGGCTTGATCCGTACGTTGCAGGCCATCGAGCGCCTCGCCGGTGAGAATATGGGCGGCCGCGGAATCAGGATTCTGCTGCACAATCTTCTGAAACTGCTCGGTGGCACAGGAGTAGTTCCTGGCTGCCAGGCAACTCTGAGCCAGCGTTTGACGCAGTTCGATGTTTTCAGGCTGAGACCCAACCAATGGCTCCAGGTAGGTGATTGCTTCCATAAATCGTTGTGAGCCGTAGTAGCTCATGGCCAGCAAGGTGCGTGCCTGCACGCTGGTCGGGTCTGACTTTAGAGCCGCTTTCAATGGAGCGATAGCGGAGCCGAAACGCCCGTCTTTAAATTCGGCCAGCCCGAGGTTCAGTTCAATTCCAGGTAAGTTTGGATGCAGCGCCAGTGCTTTCTTGTAGGCCGAAGCAGCTTCAGAATATTTTGCTTGTCGCGAGAGATCGACTCCGAGACTGGCGAAAGCCCCGGCATCATTTGGGTCTGTCTTGGTTATTTGCCGCCAGACTTCCGCTGCCTCGGCAAATTTTCCCTGTTGTTCCAGATTCATAGCGACAGAAGGGTTCGCCGACTCTGAAGCAACCGCCCCGATCGCTAGAAGGATAACGAGCAGCAATGGCTGAATGGCCGATAGCTTCATCGGGATTTCCAGAGATCTCACGACGGATAGCAAAATAATATCTCACCAGAGCTTTTGCTTCTTTCGACTCACACGCTGCTGTCCCGACGGAACTCCGCCTCCATGGTGTCATCTGCGGCATCTTTATTGCAAAGAAAATCGCCCCGCCTATTACAACGCGGGGCGAGAAATGGCAGGTGCGAAAACTAGAAGATCAGCTTCGCCCCCAGTTGGAATTCACGAGCATCGAAGGCAGAGGTTATCTGACCAAAGTTGCCCGCCGTAAGATTGTTGCTGAAGCCACCGTTCTGCCCTCCGCCTCCGAATTGCGTGTGGTTCCACGCGTTGAAGGCGTCAGCTCGGAACTCGAACCGCGAGCCCCGAGATTCGCTGATCACGAAGCTCTTGAAAAGCGAGAGGTTCCAGTCATCACGACCGGGACCACGCAGAGCATCAAAACCCAGGTTGCCCCAGGTTCCAGGTGCCGGAGCCGCAAACGCAGCGGTATTGACCCACTGAATGCCGGTTACTTGAAACGACTTAGGATCAACTACCGGTGTCTTGGGATACGAAATGCTCCCGGTTAGATTTGGACGGTTAGCCACATCGCCGCCGGGGAAGATGCTAGCAACCGTTCCGCTGTTTACGGCTAAGTTGTACGGAGTACCCGATTCCATGGTGACGATGCCGGAAAGCTGCCAGCCACCGACAACTGTTTTCATCAAGTGACTCGAGCTGTTCCGCCCGATGGGGATGTCGTAGATGAAGTTGATAAGCGCGACATGGGTACGATCGAAGACCGATGGACCGACGTCGTACTTCCAGCCCAAATACGGGTTAGTGACGTAATTAAGGTCAAAGCCGTTGCCCCCATTGCCCGTGGTTGGGTCGATTGAGCGTGAGAGAGTGTACGCAGCCTGCAACTGAAGGTCACGTGTAATCTTGCCGCGCAACTCGGCTTGGAGCGAATTGTAGTGCGAGTTGCCGCCGTTAAACGCCTGCTTGATGGAGGTATAGCCCTGGTAAGGTATAACTCCATTGAAGGCGGGTTGAGCGCCACTGCAAGCCGAGGACTGCTGCAAGCAAGGTAGCAAACCTTGAGACGGCAAGTTCAGTTCCTGCCAGTAACTCTGATGCCTGTCAACGCTGCCGACATAAGACAGAGAAAGAACAGCGTTGCCGCCAATCTGTTGCTGAACGCCTGCACTATATTGGGATACACGAGGCGTAGGGTAATAGCGGTTGATACCGGTCACGCCGGCGGGCACAATCGGAACGGTTACAGTTCCTCCTCCCTGCTGGACATGTGGGTCAGAGAGAAGCACGTTTGATGCGCCCAACGAGTATCCAAACGGAGGGTTGGTAGCGCCGTTATACATATCGTTGCCCTGAATACGCTCGTACATCAGGCCGTAGCCGCCGCGAACGATCGTTTTGCCTGAGCCGAAAAGGTCGTAGGCAAAGCCGAGGCGGGGTCCGAAGTTCCACCAGGCATCTTTGCCGAGGCCTTTTGGCACTCCGTTCTTGCCCGAGAACCCCATTCCGTTCAGGTAGAACTGATAACCCTGTAGGGAGGCGATCGGACTTGTACCTAAGCCAGGGCTAGTGGACGCAATCTGAGCATCAGTCGCGTCTGTCCACTGCGGTATGTTAGCGGGGTTATACAGGTTGGGATAGAAGTTGGTCTGGTTGCCATTGGCTTCATAAGTGTGCGGAATGCCGTCCCAGCGCAGCCCGAAATTAAGACTCAACCGACGGGTTGCACGCCAGTTGTCCTGGAAATAAGCATGCGGGGAAATGGCATTCCAGTAGCCTGTTCCTTTGTATGCATTCTCGGCGTAATGCTGCGCATCTCCGAGAATGAAATCTGCGTAATCGAAACCGCAGTTCGTCGTGCTCGTGTCACAGGTTCCGCCCCCGGGCACATTGTTGGGATTGGTTGCCGATCCGTCAAACTTGAAGCCGCCCTGGGTTTCGGCGAAATAGTCCTGGACCTTCTTATAGATTGACCAGCCGCCACCGAACTTGAACTGGTGTGCCCCTTTTGTCCAGGATAAGTCGTCCCGGACTTGGTAGTCATCTGCGGTGTTATTCCACGGCAACCAATTCACCGTGTAGTTAGAGCCCACGACCTGTGACAAGTTGATATCAGGGATACGATTATCAACATTGGTTCCAGTGAAGATGCGGTTGAAAGTGAAACCCGATGGCGCTTGGAAGACGCCTTGGGGCAGGATGTGAATCCGATTGCCGTTATAGTTGAAGGCCACTTCGTTCAACAAATTCGGGCGGATTACATTCGTCGCATGAATCACGTAGCTGCGCGAAGGATTTCCGAAAGTGTTTCCAATGCTCGGAACGTTGTCGCCGCTCCACTGAGTAGTTCCGTAGGTTTGCAACGCCTGGTCGGCAATGAAGTGCCCAAAAACGGAGAACTTGTCCGTGAAGGTGTGGTCTATGCGAACGATTTCTTCCTTTCCGGTAGTGGGCTGATTTCCACCACCGATGAAAGCCCATCCGCTGGTCGGTTTCGGAAAGATCCCGGCACCTAGCAACGCAGCCGCATTGGGGTCAACCAAGCAACTAGGAATTGCATTTAAAGAAGAACCTATTACTGGCGCGGGGCCACTGCAACCGCCAGCCGTCCACAGGCTGCCGATGTTCGACGGGGCTACCGCGTTAATCGGAGTCTTGCCATCCGGGCCAAGAGCAGGAAGCACGACACCTGTGCCCGGTCCGTTCGCATCAGGATACATGCTGGCCAGAGGTGTATTGACGTTGAACAGACCGCCTTTAACGTAGCGGCGCCATTCCATGTTGTAGAAGAAAAACGTCTTGGGATTTTCGGTGTGCTTGAATGCAACCGGTCCCCCAACATTGAAACCAAAATCGTTGAATCGAAGCTCCTGGACCTTATTGGGCGCAGGGTTGAAATAGTTGCGTGCATCAAAAGCATCATTGCGTCCGTAATAAAAGGCTGAAGCGTGGAGCTGCCTTGTGCCGGACTTAATGACCATGCTCATCGTGCCCGCCGATGACAACCCATATTCTGCGCTGTAATTCGAGGTGAGAGTACGGAACTCGGCGATCGCATCCAGAGACGGAAGCACGTCTGCTCC
>Ga0207695_10001415_pt1 | contig 40402 bp, 41 predicted proteins | sample KBSC54metaG_FD_184354 | JGI IMG/M metagenome (GOLD analysis project Ga0207695, IMG submission 184354) | Corn rhizosphere microbial communities from Kellogg Biological Station, Michigan, USA - KBS C5-4 metaG (SPAdes) (version 2) | ecosystem: Host-associated > Plants > Roots > Rhizosphere > Soil...
TTCGGGTGCTCACCGATGAAGGCATGATCGAGAACGCCGCGCGCGTCGGCGACCGGCTGCAGGCCAGCCTCGCCGCCATCCGCGCCGACAGCGTCAAGGAGGTGCGCGGCCGCGGCCTGATGCTGGCCGTCGAACTGCACCCCGAGGCCGGCGGCGCGCGGCGCGTCTGCGAGGCCCTGCAGGCCCGCGGCCTGCTCGCCAAGGAGACCCACGACCACACCATCCGCATCGCCCCGCCGCTGATCCTCAGCGACGACCAGGCCGACTGGATCGCCGAGCAGTTCGAGGCGGTGCTCTAAAGGCTCAGCCTACCGCGGCGACTCTGGTTGCTTCGGAGCCTTGATTCTCCAAGGACGGCTGAGCACGAAGAGAACAAGACCGCTCAAGGCGAAGATCAAGAGGCCCGCAGCGGTTTCGCCGCTCGTACCCGATGCCCCACCCAGGAACCTCGCCACGCCCGCAGTCGCCACGAACAACCCGAAAACGCCCGCGACGACCGTTGCCGCGGCCAACCAGCATCCGGCCAGTTTGCTCAATCTTTCGCGCCGCAGCCGCCGAGCCCGCGCCTGTAATTCGCGCACGAGGGCGGCCCGAGCGGCGGGATCGGGAGCCTCCTCCGGTCCTGACACGTCCTGCCAGGGATCAGGCGCGTCCTCGCGGCGATACCAGCGAAGATCATGAACCCGGCTGTCAGTCCGAAGCGCCGTGTCGACGACCTGCCAGAACTCCGCAAAGATCCTTTGCGCGATAGGACGGCTTCGGGATGGATCCTTGAGATCAAGAAAATACTTGGGATGGAACGACGTCGTCTGACAGGAGAACACCTGGCTTTGGAACTTGGCGACGAAAGTCCACCCGTTCAGGCCCTCGTATAGGAGACCGGACACCTCGCAACCCGCCTCGCTCAGCCGTTGGCCGATCGCACCGGCGACATTCCGGCCGCCGAACAGAACGATATCCCGCGCGTCCTCGACGTGGTCATCCGGAAAGTCAGCCCTGAAGACGGCCAAGGGCGTGACCGTCATTGAGGACGATCCCCTCCAAATAGGTTGTAACCCGTAAGCCCCCCCACGGCCGCAGCCCCTCCGACGGCTGTCTTGAGAGGAGCTGGAGCGCCCTTCACAAGGCGTTCCACCGGCCCATAACGCCGGGCGCCGAGTTCCCGTCCTCTCCAGCCCTTGCCCTCATTTACATGAGGCGGCATGAAGGCGCCGTAGAAGTCGCCATCGTATCCAAAATGGTCAGTATAGAGTCTGTCGCGGCTGACGCCCTCTGGCTTCAGGACGTTGAACTTGCTTTCAATGTACCACCGCGGCAGCGGTTGACCGGCCACGCTTTCCGGCAACGAAATTCCAAGAATACTGGTGGGAAACTTGGTGCTCCGGGCGGTGAAATGGGAACCCATGCCCGTGCGCGGATAGGGGTCCGAAAGATAGTCCGCCATCAGGTGGGAATCGCCCCGCGCACGGAGCCTCGCATACTCGGCTGGCTTGACCTTTGCGGCATATCTCGCCGCTTTCACCGCCTCCTCGCCGCCTTGCATAAGCTCTATGGCGGCGCGGCCGCGATTGAGTAGGCCGACGGGCGTGAGCAGTTCACCGTCGTTTGCGCCGACCTCGAACTGATTGTGCATCTCCTCGGATGATGTTGGCGCGATCGGGATGCTCGTCGGATCGTGAGCGGTGCGCAGTTCGTGGAACGCCCGCGGGACAAGGCGTGCAGCGCTCATGGGATCGCTTTCAGCCCACCGCCCCAGGGCCACTGCGTCTCGCCCGAAATCGTCGACCTGTTCTCGTGCAGGCTCGTCAAGAGGATGGTTCTCGGCATCGCTCGGATCGAGCAACCGCGCACCGAAGTCCAATGTATTCCCGATGAACTACCCTGTTCGACCTGGGCCCCTGACCAGGCCGCCGAAGAGAAGCCCACCAGTGAACGCCGCCGCTCCGATAGGAGCAGTGATGGCCGGGTTGTCGTACCAGGAAGGCTTGGCAACCCGCGGGGCGACAGGTGAAGGGCCCGTGCGAAGCGGCATGGGACCGGTATCCACTGGCCCTCCAGTCCACACATTTCGTCCCGCTACGAGCCGCGCGGCCGCCGCCCGCGCATTGTCGCGCCCGAGCAGCTGATTCCCCGTCGCCACCTCATCAGAAGAAGGAGCCTCGTTGTCGGCTGGCAGGGCGTAGACGTGGCCGGCATAGAGGGTCGAGCTGCGGCCATCCATGCCGTTGAGTGTGGCGAAGCGGCCGATCGCACCTGGACTGCTAGCGCCCAGCAAGCTGGAGATGCTGTCGCCGGGCTTGGCCGTCACATAGCGGACTTGAGGCGTGGCCGAGACTGGAGCCGCGCCGGCCCCTTCATCCCACTCTTCTATCGGCAGGTCGTCATAGTCCGTCGCCTGTCCGAATCGCCCCCACGCCATCCGGCCTGCCCTTCCTCTGATGAAACACGGCCGCCGCCGTGCGGCTCAGACTATGGCAGAGCTCAAGCGTGGAGTCAAGAACAAAACAAGAACATTCTGCGGCGATCGACCCCTACGCCTACCGCGCGCCCACGGCCGTCGCCGCCTCCGCCGCCAGATTGGGCAAGGGATCGCCCTTGCCCTGGCCGACCAGGAAGGCGCGGATGTCCTCCACGTCCTGCGGCTGCAGGAAGCGCGAGAAGCTGACCATGCCGTTGTGGGCCTTCACGCCTTGCATGACCACGGAGTTGAAGTCGGCCGAGGTGGTGATCAGCGGCGAGCGCTTCAGGTCCGGCAGCCACGAGCCGGTGGCGTTCGCGCCGTGGCAGACCTGGCAGTTGTTGTTGAACACCACATAGCCGTGCTTCGGGTCGCCGTTGGTGGTGACCTTGGACAGGTCGATGGTCGGCTGGGCCGGCAGGACGAACGGCGGCGCCTTGGCGGTCGCGCCGATCTTGAAGACCATCAGTCGGCCGGGCAGCCGCGGCCTCGTCGGCATCAACGACGGCGCCGAGACCTGGCCGCCGCCGCCCGAGCCCACCATCAGGGCCACGTACTGCTCGCCGTTCAGCTCGTAGGTCATCGGCGCGGCGATCACGCCATTGCCCGTCGGATAGGCCCAGAGCTGTTTCCCGTTGGCGGCGTCATAGGCGTAGAACTGCCCCTCCGCCGCACCCTGGAAGACCAGGCCGCCCGCGGTCGAGAGCACGCCGGCGTTCCAGAAATAGGGATGCGGCACGGACCAGACCTGCTTCTGGTTCACCGGGTCCCAGGCGATCAACCAGCCCTTGATCTGGGCGGCCATGGCCTTGGTCTGCTCGGGCGTCATCGGCGCGGCGTTGGCCAGGAGGTTGACGCCGAGGTTCCAGGCCCCGGGCTTGTAGACGAAGCTCGGATCGTTCTGGAAGGCGAAGGGCATCTGCTGGGCCGGGATGTAGACCAGCCCGGTCTTGGGACTGAACGACATCGGATGCCAGTTGTGAGCCCCCAGCGGCGCCGGCATCTGCAGGTCGACGTTCTCCTTGTAGCGCGCCGCCGGGTTCTCGATCGGCCGGCCGGTGGCCATGTCGATGCCCGTGGCCCAGGTCACCGGCACGAAGTTCTTGGCCGACAAGAGCTTCCCGTTGGCGCGGTCGAGCACATAGAAGAAGCCGTTCTTCGGCGCCTGCATCAGCACCTTGTGCGCCTGCCCGCCGATGGTCAGATCGGCCAGGATCATCGGCTGCACGGCCGAATAGTCCCAGCTCTCGCCGGGGTTCACCTGGTAGTGCCAGACGTACTCGCCGGTGTCGGCCTTCACCGCCACGATCGAGGAGACGAAGAGGTTGTCGCCCTTGCCGCCGGAGCGCTGCTCCTGGTTCCAGGGGGTGCCGTTGTCGACGCCGAAATAGATCATGTCGAGGGTGGGGTCGTAGACGATGGCGTCCCACACCGTGCCGCCGCCGCCCACCAGCTTCCATTGGCCCTCGGGCCAGGTCGCCTGGCCCTTTTCCTTCATCACCTTGTCCGACGCCGCGCCGTCCGGGGCCCCCGTCGGGTTGGGGATGGTGTAGAAGCGCCAGACCAGCTTGCCGGTGGCCGCGTCATAGGCCGAGATGTAGCCGCGCACGCCGTACTCGGCGCCGGAGTTGCCGATCAGCACCTTGTCCTTCACCACGCGCGGGGCGCCGGTGATGGTGAAGGGCTTCTTGGGATCGGTGGTCTGGGTCTGCCAGACCGGCTTGCCGGTTTCCGCGTCGAGCGCGATCAGTCGGCCGTCGAGCGTGCCGACGTAGACGCGGCCCTTCCAGATGGCGACGCCGCGGTTGACCACGTCGCAGCAGGCGTCGAAGCCCTTGTTCCCGTCGACCTTGGGGTCGAACGACCACTTGGGTTTCCCGGTCGCGGCGTCGAAGGCGTAGACCTTGGACCAGGCAGTGGTGGTGTAGAGCACGCCGTCGACCATCAGCGGCGTGGCTTCCTGGCCACGGTCGGTGTCGAACTGGGCGTACCAGGCCAGGCCCAGCTTGCCGACGTTGGCGGTCGAGATCTTGTCGAGCGGGGAGAACCGCTGCTCGGAGTAGCCCTTGCCGTAGGAGACCCACTCGGCGCTGGTGTCGGCCGCCGCGATCCGCGCCCCGTCGACATTGGCCGCACCCGTCTTCTGGCAGGCCGCCAGGGTCGCGGCCAAGGCCAGCGCCAGCCCGAGCTTGATGATCTTCATGGTCGCCTTCTCCCGCGGCCGTAACCTCGGCCTTGCGGTCACTATGCGCGGACTTGGGCTGCGGGCAAGCGGTCCGCGGCGTCAACCGGTAGGCGCCGGCGGCCCGCGCTCGATGAGCCAGGCGACGAGGCCCACCGCCAGATAGGCCGCCAGCGCGGTGAGGCCCATGCCCACCGGATCGACGCTCGTCTCGGCGCCCATGGCGTAGATCTGCAGCACCACCAGCAGGGTCAGGAACAGGCCCGCCGGCCAGACACTGCGCCCGTCGCGCACCCGCCAGCCCGCCCAGAAGACGCCGGCCACGGCCAGCAGGCCGATCTCCAGCGCCTCCTCCGGGACCGGATGGTTCCAGAGGCCCAGGCCTACCTTGGTCCCGCCGAACCAGAGTTCGAGGTCCGGCCGGTGCACGGCGAGGTCGAGGATCCAGTGGGAGAACACCGCCAGGCCCACGAACGCCGCCGCACGGACCGGCAGCTTCATGCCGAACCGCACCGCCAGCGCGGCGGCCGCCGACCAGGCGAGCGCGCCGGGCAGGCTGTGGGTGTAGGGCATCTGGTAGAGGTCGAGGCTCGACCCCGGCAGGCTGGGATCGATGCGCAGCTTCTCCACGCCGCCCATGACCAGCCCGGCCCAGGCCACGTCCAGCAACTGGCAGCCGATCACATAGGTCCAGAGCGGCGCGCGAGGCTCCGCGGCCTTGGCGGCCAGGGCCGCCGAATAGTGTCCGACGAACATCGCATGTCCTCCCGCTCGCCAGACGCGGGACCTAGCTCGGCCACGCGTCCAAGGCGACGCTCCAGGAGCGTGCCGCAGCCATGCGTATCTGCATAGCCGGCCCGGCGCGCGGTCAGCGCTTCTGGTTGGTGCTCAGCGAGACGGATTCCGGAGGCTTGGCCTTCGGTTGTTTCGGCTTGCGGACTTCCTTGTTCGACTTCTTCTGACCCTTGGCCATGGCCGGTCTCCTTTCTTGGCGGGATTCAGCGCGTGCTGCGGCGGTCGTTGAGCAGCGGCGCGCGCGGCGTCTGGACGGGCTTGCCGGACGAGCGCGGATCGCTGAGATCGCGCCGGTTCGGCGTCATGGTGCCCTGGTAGGTCTTCATGGCGGTCCTTCGGACGGGACGGCCACGCCGCGTGGCGGGCCGCGCGTCGTTGATCGGCTTCCCTAGCACGCCGCGCCGGCCTGCCGCGGTAAACTTTCAGCGCGCACCCAGCGCCTCGACGCGGCGGACGATCTCGTCGGCGGCGGCGTCCAGGTTCGCGGCTTCGAGCTGGCCGAGATCGATGGCGCCCAGGCTCGGCCGCTCGTCCTGGCGGCGCGACCGGCGATAGGCCGGGTCGTAATGCAACTCCATCAGCGCCAGCGCCAGGGCCTCGAAGTCGCCGGCGTCGGCAAGCTGGCCCCAGGCCTCCAGCCGCTTGCGTCCCGGCGGGGTCGGCAGGCGGCGCAGCGCCTCGTCCAGCGCGGCGCGATCCTGGACAATGTCGCCGTAGGTTCGCACCAGGTAGCGGGCGCGGGCCGCGGGCGCAGCGGAGAGCTCGATCCGCGGCGCCTGGGCCATCAGGCCCCAGAGCGCCGGCGGGACCATCCGCTCGCCGACCTTGCTGGATTCCGCCTCGACGATCACCGGGCGGGCCGGGTCGAGCCCGTCGAGCACCGCCAGCAGGCGCGACTCGAACATCTTCTGGCTGGGCTGCGGCTGGCCGGCGAGGCCGCCGAACAGCGAGCCGCGATGGACGGCCAGACCCTCCAGGTCGACCACCTGCTGGCCCCTCGCCGCCAGCCGCTGCAGCACCTCGGTCTTGCCCGAGCCCGCGTCGCCGTCCAGCAGCACGAGGCTGAGCGGCAGCGGCGTGTCATAGAGCCTGGCGCTGACGTGCCGCCGCCAGGTCTTGTAGCCCCCCGCCAGCACCGTGGTGCGCCAGCCCACCTGGGAGAGGATCGTCGCCATGGCGTTCGACCGCTGCCCGCCGCGCCAGCAGTAGATCAGTGGCCGGAACGACCCGTCGCGGTCGGCGAAGGCGGTTTCCAGATAGCTTGCGATGTTGCGGGCGATGTAGGCCGCGCCGATCCGCCGGGCGCGGAACCGGCTCATCTGCACATAGACCGTCCCCACCTCGGCCCGCTCGGCGTCGGTCAGCACCGGCAGGTTCACGGCGCCCGGCGCATGGTCCTCGGCGAACTCCGAGGGACTGCGCACGTCGATCACCGCGTCGAAGCCGGCGAGGCTCTTGAGGTCGGCGGTCTGCAGGATCTCGATGGCGGACACCCAGAAAGGACCTTTGAGGTTCGGCGGAGAGCCGCGCTAGAAGCGAGCCTATGACAGCGATTTCCACCGACGCCAGCCCCCAACCGCCCAAGCCCGGGCCGCGCCTGACGTCGTTGGCGCACGGCGGCGGTTGCGGTTGCAAGCTCGCGCCGGCGGTCCTGCAGTCGATCCTCAAGGACATGCCGGCGACGGCGTCCTTCGCCAACCTGATGGTGGGGACCGACACCTCCGACGACGCGGCGGTCTGGCGGCTGAACGACAGCCAAGCCCTGGTGGCGACCACCGACTTCTTCATGCCGGTGGTGGACGACCCCTTCGATTTCGGCCGCATCGCGGCCACCAATGCGCTCAGCGACGTCTACGCCATGGGCGGAACGCCGATCCTGGCGCTGGCCATCGTCGGCATGCCGATCGACAAGCTTGAACCCAAGACCATCCGCGCGATCCTGGAGGGCGGCGCCTCGGTCTGCGCGGCGGCCGGCGTGCCGGTGGCGGGCGGCCATTCCATCGACTCGGTCGAGCCGATCTACGGCCTCGTGGCGCTGGGCCTGGTCCATCCAGACCGGGTGCTGACCAACCGCACCGCGCGGGCCGGCGACGTGCTGATCCTCACCAAGGCGCTGGGCGTCGGGATCCTGAGCGCCGCCTTCAAGCAGGAACGGCTGGACGCCGCCGGCTACGCCGCCCTGATCGCGTCCACCACCCAGCTCAACGCCGTCGGCCGCGACCTGGGCGGGATCGCGGGCGTACATGCGGTCACCGACGTCACCGGCTTCGGCCTGCTGGGCCATGCCCTCGAGCTTTGCCGCGGCGCGGGCCTGGGCGCCGAGATCGTGACCAATCCCCCCCTGCTGGCCGGCGTCGGGGCCCTGGCGCGGGCCGGATTGCGGACCGGCGCCTCGAGCCGCAACTGGGCCAGCTATGGCGCCGATGTGGACCTGGCTGGGGACCTCCCGGACTGGAAGCGCGACCTCCTGACCGACCCCCAGACCAGCGGCGGCCTGCTGATCGCCGTGGCGCCCGAGGCGGCCGAGGCCGTGCTCGAGCAGGTCCGCGCCGCCGGCTTCACCGCCGCGGCGGCGGTGGGCCGGATGGCGGCGGGGCCGGCGCGGGTGACGGTGCGTTGAGCGCCTCGTCCATCCAACCCGGGACCAGCATCCGCGCGCCGGTGGCGCTCAGGTGGTCGTCGTCGGCGTAGAGCAGCGTTCGCCGCAACAGGGTGACGCAGGTGGTCTCGGCGCAGAGCTTGTGGGCCGGCCAGACCACCGCCACGCCGGGATGTTTCGCCAGGGCCGCGACGATCGCCGTCTCGGCCTTCCGCGCGCGGATCATCGGCAGGCGCGCCGGCGCGTCCCAGCAGGCGTAGGGCGTGCGTCCCAGGTGCGTCGCCTGGTCGATGCACTCCCGCGGATTGAAGGTCAGCTCCGGCACGGGCCCGACGACCAGCACGCGGGCATGGGTTCCGGTGGCCGCGATCGTGTCCAGCGTGCGGTTCAGCGCCTGGTCCAGGGGGTAGACCGCTCGGCCGCCGGCGCGGGCGTCCACCAGGCGGATCGCCGGCGAGTCCGGGTCGTAGATCACGCTGGGGTCGGCGTACATCGGCCAGCGGCCGGACATCACGATCAGCTTCAGGGCCGGATTGGCGGCGATCTCCTTGAGGATCGCCGGCCCAGACTCGCGGCATCCCGGCAGGGGGCCACGCTTGGGCGCCACGCTGACCACGTCGGTCAACGGCGGACAGCCGCCCCGCGTCGCCTCGCGCACGCTCCAGCCGCGCCCCTGGGCCCAGGCGATCACGCCCGGCGTCACCGCGTCGGCGTGTGAATCGCCCCAGACCAGCACGTCGTAGTCGCTCGCCGTGGGCGCCGTCCCGAAGCGGCACCCGGTCGGGATCGGCCCGCTCTGCACGAAGCAGCGGTCGCGCGCGGGGTTGAAGTCCTGGACCGTCACGGATCGCCGCAACGCCGGGGGCAGCCGTTGCGGCAGGCCGCGGGTCACGACGAAGAGGGCGCCCGCCGCGACCAGCAGGAGGAGCGGCGACAGCGCCAGAGCGAGGTCGCGCTTTCGGGCCGGCGCCGGCACACGCCGGAACGGTTGCTCCACGAACCGCCAGGTGAGCGCCGCCAGCCCGAAGCTCGCGATCACCGCCGCGGCGGTCTGCGCCAGGCTGAGCGGCGCCTGGACGTAGACCCGGCCCAGCACCAGCAACGGCCAGTGCCACAGATAGAGCGAGTAGGAGATCAGGCCGACCGCCACCATGGGCCGCGACGCCAGCGGCGCGGCGGCGCGCGGCAGGCGGTTCTGGCCCGCCCAGATCACCAGCGCGGCGCCCAGGCCGGCGGGGATCGCCCAGATCCCGGGGAAGGCCACGGTGTCGCTGAGCAGGAAGCAGGACCCGGCGATGAGACCGAGGCCCGCGACGACCACGGCGTCGATGACGCGGCCGCTGCGCGGACGCGCGACCGGCGCCAGGGCCAGCATCCCGCCCATCAGGAATTCCCACATCCGCGTCGGCAGCAGGAAGAAGGACCAGACGGCCTCGTTGTGGGCGCTCAGCCATTGCGCCGCGGCCAGGGAGACCACCAGCAGGATCGCCGCTATGACCGGGCGCCAGCGCCGCACCCACGGCAGCGACAGCCCGGCGATCAGCAAGGGCCAAAGGAGGTAGAACTGCTCCTCCACGCCCATCGACCACAGATGCAGCAAGGGGCTGCGCTGGGCTCCGGGCCAGAAGTAGCCGAACCCTTGCGTGAACCACATATTGGTCAGGAAGAGGCCCGAGGCGATCAGGGCGCCGCCGAAGTTCAGCAGCCAGTAGGGCAGCATCACCCAGGCGGCCAACGCCGCCACCGCGGCGGTCACGGCCACATAGGCCGGCACGATCCGCCGGGCCCGCCGCAGATAGAAGCGAAGGTAGGAGAAGCGGCCCTCATCCCGCTCGCCGGCGATGATCCCGGTGATCAGGAAGCCGGAGATCACGAAGAAGACGTCCACCCCGACGAAGCCGCCCGGGATCCACTGCGGGAAGGCGTGGTAGGCGACGATCGCCAGCACCGCCACCGCGCGCAGGCCATCGATGTCCCGTCTATGATCTGCCGGTCGTCCCGGAATCCCGACATCGCCCGCCATAGTGCGCTCCTGAGATTTACATATGTAATTCTCCATAGGGAGCCGCGCCGTCGGTTAACTGTCAAGCTCGCGCAGCCGTGACTTGACGGAAAAATTTACGGCTGTAACAGTGAACGGGAAACCACGGATGTAATCCCATGGCGCGCATTTCCGCTGCAGAGAGCCAGGTGATGGAGGCGGTGTGGGGCAAGGGCCCGCTCGCCGCCGACGAGATCGTGGCCGAGGTCGGCGCGCCGCAGGGTTGGGGCGAGGCCACCGTCAAGACCCTGATCAACCGCCTCCTGAAGAAGAAGGCCCTGCTGTCGGAGCGCAGCGAGGGCCGCACCCGCTACCGCGCCCTGGTGACCCGCGCCGACTACGTCCAGGGCGAGAGCCAGGGGCTGCTGGACCGCCTGTTCGGCGGGGAGCTCGCCCCGCTGGTCGCCCACTACGCCAAGCACCGCAACCTGTCGGCCGATGAGGTGAAGCGGTTGAAGCGCCTCATCGAGGGCCTCGACAATGGCGAATGAGCTGCTCTCGGCCCTGGTCCACCTGAACCTCGCCGCCGCCGGCGCCATCCTCGTGGTGCTGCTGGTCCGCCCGCATGTGCGCCGCCACTTCGGCCCCGAGATCGCCTATCGCCTGTGGGTCTGCGTCCCGGCCGCGGCCTGCGCCGCCCTCTTCCCCGCCGCCGAGGCCACCCGCATCGTGCCGCCGGGCGATGGGCCGCACTTCGATCCGGTCTACCAGGCCTCGCAGGGCCTGATGCAGGCGCCCGGCGCCATGCTGCTGCTGCTCTGGCTGGCCGGCGCGGCGCTGGGCGCGGCGGTCGTGGCGCTTTGCCAGCTGCGCTTCCTCGACATGGCCCGGCGCGGCCTGGCCGGCCCGGCGGTCGCCGGCTTCTTCGCCCCGCGCATCGTCATGCCGGCCGACGCCCCGGCCCTCTATTCCGACGAGGAGCGCGCCCTGATCCGCGCCCACGAGCGCACCCACATCGACCGGGGCGACCCGCGCACCAACGGCCTGATCGCCGCCATCCAGTGCCTGTGCTGGTTCAACCCGCTGGTGCACCTGGCGGCCCGCGAGGCGCGGCTGGACCAGGAGCTGGCCTGCGACGCGACCGTGCTCGCCCATCGTCCGGGACAGAAGCGCCGCTACGCCGAGACCCTGCTGAAGACCCAGCTCGGCGCCGTCGCCGCGCCCCTGGGCTGCCACTGGCTGGCCGGGGCCGCGCCGCATCCCCTGGAGCAGCGGATCAAGGCCCTGCGCCGCCCCGCGCCGGACTTCCGGCGGCAGGACCTGGGCGCCTTCATGATGGCCGGGGCGATCCTGTTGGCCGCCTACGGCGCCTGGCGCGCCCAGCCGCCCGCCCCCGCCGAGGGCATGCCCCCGGACCTGGTCCCGGTGGTCCATGAGGCCAAGCACATGCAGGCGATCATCGTCCATCCGGTCTACAGCCGGCCGCGCTGGGCGAGCTGAGCGCCGCGGGGGTCGCGCCGATGACCGGACCCGCCACCGCCGGCCCGTGCGGACCCGGGGCCCGCCTCGCCGCCCTGGCCCTGCTCATCGCGCTGGGGCTCGCCGCCTGCGACGACAACCGCGACACCCAGGCCAGGATCCTCGCCCGCCAGCAGGCCATCGACCCGCCGCAGCTCTGGCTCGTGCAGGTCGTCGATCCCAAGGGCGGCCAGGTGAAGGGATCGGTCTTCGTATGCGCCGACACCGGCCTGCGGGAGACCTTCGTGCGGGCCCGCGCCGAAGTGAACGGCCGGACGTGCCGCGACACCACCGCCCCGATCAGCAAGGCCAACGGCTGGGCGCTGAGCTGCGTGGCGGGCGGTCAGCCCTTCGCAGTCAGCGCGGCCACCTTCGGCGATCCGGATCGCGACTTCCGCCTCGACTTCGCGCTCACGCCCCTCGACTTCGTCTACCCGCCGCCGCTCCACCCGCCGACCACGGTCCGCCAGTTGCGCCACTTCCGCCGCTTCGGCGCCTGCCCCGCGGGCTGGCGGATCGGCGACCAGGCCCGGCCCGGGCGCCGGCCTCACCACGCCTGAGGTCCGTCAGGGCTTCAGGCCCAGGGTGCGGCCGGGCATGCCGGCGGCGTCGACATAGGTCTCGCCGCCCGCCGCCTGGGCGTCGAGGACTGTCACGAAGCCGTTGGCCGCCGGCCTGGACCGGAGCCGGATCGGGCGCACGGCCGGCGCCGCCCCGCCGTTCGCCAGGGCCTCGGTCATCACCCGGCCGGTCAGATGGCCGCGGGCCGGCAGCGGCAGGCCCAGGACATGGGCGATCGTCTGCGCCCAGTCGGCGTTGCTGACCGGCGCCGCATCGACGAAGCCGGCTTTGAAGTCGGGGCCGATGGCGGCCATGAAGTTGTGGGTGTCCTGGCGCCCCAGCGTGCCGTGGATCCCCTGGCCCTGCTGCTGGCCGCTGTCGGCGATCTCGGCCCCGCACATCTCCGGATCGGCGCAGCCGGTCGAGAAACTCCGGAACGACACCACGATGGAGGGCTGCGGGGTGCGCGCAGATCCGATCAGCCCGATCCGGCTCATCGGCAGGGCGCCGGGCGCCTCGCCCAGGGCGTCGTTGACGAAGATCGCGCCGACGTAGTCCTGCCGCGTCAGGGCCTCGACCACCTTGGGCGCCAGGGTCCGGGCGTTCGGACCGGGCAGGTAGAGCAGCGTCGTCCCGCCGTTCGAAGCCGCCACGATGTCCGGATGGGTCGGATCCTTGCCGATCAGCGCGCCGCCCTTCGGATAGGCGCCCTCCTCCGGCCGCACCGGCGCGCCCTTGCCGTTGAACAGGGGCAGGCCCAGCGCCTTCGACAGGTCGATGCTGAGGAACCCGCGAGGCAGGAAGCCCGGCTTGATGTCCGGATAGGCGAACTTCGCCGCGGCGCTGGTCCGGCTGTCCAGCGCCTTGGTCGAGAAGCCATGGTCGGCGGTGACCACGATGTCGGTATTCGCCTCGAGGCCCTGCGCCTTCAGGGCGTCGCGCAGGGCCTGCAGGTCGTTCGACGCGTTACGGATCGCCGCGCGCGAGGTCGGCCCGTTGATGCCGGGCGTCAGGCTGTTCAGGCTGTCGCCGTTGCCGTGCTGCGTGCCGTCCGGATCGAGCGACCAGAAGACCATTACGAAGGGCTTGCCCTGCGCCTTGAAGCGCGGGATCAGCACCCTGGTCGCCACGCCCACGAACCAGTCCTGCTGCTCGACGTTGGCCTTCAGCGTTCCCGGCGTCCTGAAGTCGCCGCTGCTGAACTCCGCGCCCCGCCTGGGCGGCGTCGGCGCCAGCCCCGCCGCGGCGATCGCCTGGGCGATCTCCGGCGCCAGGCGGATGCCGCCCTTGGGATAGGCGCTGTCCAACACCACCGTGCCGGTCCCGTCGCGGGCGGTGACGTCCTGGACGCCCACCGGGCCCTCCTTGCCGAGCGCGGCCGTGGCGTAGCCCGCCTTGCGGGCCGCCTGCAGCAGGCTGGTCTCGCCCAGGTAGTTGCCGCCGAACCGCTGGTTCATCAGCCCCAGCATCTCGTCGTCCTCGAAATCGCCCAGCCGCGAGCCGTAGGGCGCGGCGAAGGGCTCGCCGGCATAGATCGTGTTGCCGAAGTCGCCGGTGTCGCCCAGCAGGTGGCCGGTGGCGATGGTCGAGCCGTTGGCCGTGGTGACCGTCGGATAGAGCGAATGGCTGTTGGCGAAGTCGACGCCCTCGGCCCGGACGGCGGCCAGCGCCGGCGCGGTCTGCGGCGTCACGCTGTGCGAGCGCAGCCCGTCGGCGACGAAGATGATCACGTTGCGCGGCGCGGCCGCGGCCGGTGAACAGAGCAGGGCCGCCGCGGCGAAGGCGCCGGCGGCGCCGGCGGCGAATTTCGAAAGCTGCATCCCGGGCCCATAGCGGCGGTTCGTGACAGTAAGGTTTCAGCGCGGCCGCGACGCATTGAACCCGATGGCGCCTGGAGGGTTTAGCCCACGGCCTGCAGGAAAGGCGCAGCAATGCGGCAAGCGGTGAGATTGGCAACGGTCCTGGCGATCGCCGGCCTCGCCGCCGCGCCTGCCACAGCCGCCTTCGCCCAGCCGAAGCCGGGCTCGGAACGCGGGCTCGGCCTGACCGGCGCCGATATCCCCCCGCTTCTGCAGGCGGTGCAGGCCGATCCCTACCGGGCGCCGGCCGAACCCGCCTGCGAGACCATCCCCCAGGAGATCATGGCGCTCGACGAGGTGCTGGGCCCCGACGTCGACACGGTAGTCAAGACCCGCACCAGCGACACCGTCGTGCGGATGGTCGGCGGCGCCGTGCGGGGCCTGATCCCCTACCGCGGCTGGGTGCGGTTCGTGACCCAGGCCGGCGCCAAGGACAGGAAGCTGCAGAACGCGGCCACGGCCGGCTATGCGCGCCGCGGCTTCCTGCGCGGCCTGGAAGCCAACCTGCAGTGCGCGCCCAAAGCCGTCCAGGCCCGCGCCATCGTGGCCGACACCGCGAGCTCCGGCGACCGGATCGCCGCCCAGATGGTCTCCGAACCCGCCGCCGCCGGCGCCGCCGATCGCGCCGCCCCGCTGGTCGATCCGCCCGGCCGTCCGGTCGTGGCGACCCTGGTTTCGGACCCGCGCCGTTAAGACCTGACTCAGGTCTCCGAAACCCGGTCTTTACGCCTGCCCTGTATCAATTCGTGACAACAGGAGCCTTCGTCCATGAGGCGGCGGCCGGTTACGGTGGGTGTCTTCACATGGCTAAAACGGTCCTCGTCGTCGATGATGATCCGACACAGCGTCGGCTGATCCAGGCAGTCCTCGAGCGCGAGGGCTTCGCCGTCCTCCACGCCGAGAACGGCGATCAGGCGATCGAACGCCTGGCGGCCGGCGGCCAGATCGACGTGGTGCTCCTCGACCTGGTGATGCCCGGCCTTTCCGGCCAGGAGACCCTGGTCGAGATGCGCCAGCGGGGCCTCAACCAGCCGGTCATCGTGGTCACCGCCACCGGCGGCATCGACACCGTCGTGCAGGCCATGCAGGCCGGCGCGCTCGATTTCTTCGTCAAGCCCGCCGCGCCCGAGCGGATCATCGTCTCGATCCGCAACGCGCTGTCGATGGGCGCCCTGCGCGGCGAAGTCGACCGGCTGAAGAAGCACACCACCGGGCGCACCAGCTTCAGCGACCTGATCGGCGCCTCGCCGGCCATGACCATGGTCAAGCGCCTGGGCGAACGGGCGGCGAAGTCCTCCATCCCGATCCTGATCACCGGCGAGAGCGGCGTCGGCAAGGAAGTCATCGCCCGCGCCGTCCACGGCTCGTCCGAGCGCGCCGGCAAGCCCTTCGTGGCGGTCAACTGCGGCGCGATCCCCGAGAACCTCGTGGAGTCGATCCTGTTCGGCCACGAGAAGGGCAGCTTCACCGGCGCCACCGACAAGCACCTGGGCAAGTTCCAGGAGGCCAACGGCGGCACCCTGTTCCTCGACGAGGTCGGCGAGTTGCCGCTGGACATCCAGGTCAAGCTGCTGCGCGCGCTGCAGGAAAGCGAGATCGACGCGGTCGGCGGCAAGCGCCCGATCAAGGTCGACGTGCGCATTGTCTCGGCCACCAACCGCGACCTGTCGCTGGCGGTGAAGGAGGGCCGGTTCCGCGAGGACCTCTACTATCGCCTGAACGTCTTCCCGATCGAGGCCCCGGCCCTGCGCGACCGCAAGGAGGACGTGCCCGCCCTGGTCGACTGCTTCGTGAAACGGTTCAACGTCGAGGAAGGCAAGTCCGTGGTCGGCGCGACGCCGGAGACCATGGCCTATCTGTCGGCCTTCGACTGGCCCGGTAACGTCCGCCAGCTGGAGAACGCGGTCTATCGCGCCATCGTGCTCGCCGACGCGCCCTACCTGCAGCCGCATGACTTCCCCTCGATCTCCGGCGTCGCGCCGCCGGCCCAGCTCGCCGAGGCGACGGCGCCGACGGCGGGCCTGCCGCTGACCGCCGACCAGCTGATGCCCGACCTGCCGCTGGCCGTGCCGGTCCGCATCCTCGACGCGCGCGGCCACCTGCGCACGCTGGAGGAGATCGAGCGCGACCTGATCCAGCTGGCGATCGAGATCTACGCCGGACATATGAGCGAAGTGGCCCGTCGCCTCGGCATCGGCCGCTCGACCCTCTATCGCAAGGTCCGCGAACAGGGCCTGGAAGACGTGATCAAGGGGGGATCGCATGACGCCTTCGACGAAACCGACGCCAAGGTCGCGTGACACGAGGTCTCGCGAACAGCGGCTCGCGGCCCTGATCCGCCTGGCCAAGCTGGGCGATCGCAAGCCTCGGGTCGCCTGATCCGGCAGGCCGCCTCGCCCGTCAAACCGCCGCTTCCCCCGCGGAAATAACGCCGTAACATTGGCGCCGACCCTTCAGGTCCTGACCCCAGGGAGGCAGCCACCATGTGCGACGACGAAATCCATCAGTTCGAAGGCACGCTCCGCGTTCCGGAGACCCCGCTATCCCGCCGGGCCTTCGGCCTCTCCGCCGCGGCCGCCGCCAGCCTGTCGGCGAGCGTGGCCGCGACCATGGCGCACGCCCAGGCGACGGTCACCGAGAAGGACGTCGACATCAAGACGGCCGACGGCGTCTGCGACGCAGCGCTGTTCTATCCCAGCGGCAAGGGCAAATGGCCCGCCGTGCTGATCTGGACCGATATCGGCGGCCTGCGCCCCGTCTTCCGCGACATGGGCCGCAGGCTGGCCGCCCAGGGCTATGTGGTGCTGGTGCCCAACCCCTTCTATCGCGGCGGGCGCGCGCCCGGCGTCACCGAAGGCCTCGACTTCAGCAAGGCCGAGGACCGGCCGAAGTTCATGAAGCTGGCGGGCGGCATCAGCGGCCCCGGCGCCGTGGAGACCGATGCGCCGGCCTTCCTGGCCTTCCTCGACGCCCAGCCGCAGACCGACAAGAAGAAGGGCGCCGGGACCCAGGGCTATTGCATGGGCGGCCCCCTGGTCTACCGCACCGCTGCGGTCTCGGCCGACCGCATCCGCGCCGGCGTCACCTGCCACGGCGGCGGCCTGGTCACCCAGACGCCGGCCAGCCCGCACCTGCTCATCCCCAAGATGAAGGCCGAGATCTATTCCGCCGTGGCCGCCAACGACGACGCCCGCGCACCCACCGACAAGGACGTGCTGAAGAAGGCCTTCGCCGACGCCGGCAAGACCGCCCGGGTGGAGGTCTACGACGGCTGCAACCACGGTTGGTGCGTCAAGGGCAGCGCCGTCTACAACGAAGCCGGCGCCGAGCGCGCCTGGAAGGAACTCTCCGACCTCTACAAGAAGAAGCTGGTCTGACCTGCGTCGGCCCGGCACGGCCTCCGGCTGTGTCGGGAAGTCGACTTTCGATGGAAAATCAATGATTTCGGCGTCCGAATCGGACGACCAGACCCCTTTAATTCCCCTCTTGGGGGAAACGTGTTGGCGGCGCGCCACGAAGGGCTACCGCTGGGGCGTTGGATAACAAATCCATAATTCGACGCCCGCCCGGATGTCCGGGCGAGTCGTGCATTTGCTTTCGTATCTGGGGGTTTCAACGTGATCAGTAAGTCAGTGTTTATCGGCGCAGCGGGGGCCGCTGCGGCGGCGGCCTTTCTGTTGGCCGCTCCGTCGGCCCAGGCCGGCGTCACCTTCAATTCCGACCTGGCGGCGCCGGGCGTCTACTTCGGCAGCGGCAACGGGACCTCGCCGCAGGAATTCACCGTCGACACCGAAGGCGGCGTCGAAATCGCCCTGCGCGCCAAGATCAGCGGCAGCCAGGACGGCCAGATCGTGCCCGTCGGGAACACCTATTTCATCCCGCTCGGCAGCACCTTCAACTTCGACTACTCGGTCAATCCCGACGTGGGCGGCAGCCAGGTCTCGCTGGCCAATGTGATCGCCTCGCTGACGATCACCAACCTGGCCAACGGCCACTTCTTCACCTTCGATCCGTCGGCGGTCGGCGACAACGCCCACAGCGCGCTCGCGCCCGGCGGCTACCAGAACAGCGAGAAGGCCAGCTTCGCCTTCCTCGGCCTCGGCTACAATCCGAACCTCAACGACACCTTCAACGTGACGCTCAACCTGACCGGCGTGCCGAACGTCGGGGCGATGTCGGTGAGCAACATCGTGCAAGTCGGCTCGGGCCTCGCGGTTCCGGAACCCTCCAGCTGGGCCCTGATGATCCTGGGCTTCGGCGGCGTCGGCGCCACCCTGCGTCGGACCCGCCGGACGGCCGCCGCGGCGACCGCCTGATCCATCTCGATATCGATCCAGGAAAGGGGCCGCCTGCGGGCGGCCCCTTTTTTTCGCCTAACCGCCCAGCCGATGCCGCGCCAGCGCCTCGTAGTGCGGCGCCGCCCGCTCGGCGATCCGCCGCAGCTCGCCGGTCAGCGGCGGGGCGGCGGCCCGCTCCGGCGCGGTGAAGCCGGTGGAGCGTTCGACGGCGTCGTACCAGGCCGGCGCCCAGACCCCGTCGCTGGGCCGCCGCCCCGCCGGCCAGCTCAGCATCTCCTCGCGGAACGGGATGTCGAGCGCCGCGCAGAGCCGGCCCAGCGCGCCCCGCGGATCGGCGAGCACGTCGGCGCCCTCGATCACCGGCGGCGCCGACCCCAGCCGGTCGGCCTCCCGGTCGAAGAGCTCGTGCTGCCGGACCACCCCGATGTCGTCCAGCGTCACCTCCGCCCGCGTCCGCACATAGGAGGCCAGCACCGCGGCCGGGTCGCGGATCAGGAAGGCGTTGCGGCAGGCCGCCATCCAGTCGAGCCCGAAGCCCGGCGCCATGTGGTGGGTCATGTGCTTCTGGTAGAAGACCGGCGCCGGCGCGTCCTCCACCAGGGCCCGCGCGACCTCGCGCCAGTCGGTGGGCTGCGAGGCCAGCACCTCGTCGCGCATGGGGTGGTCCAGGCCGGTCGCCGCCAGATAGGCCGCGTAGAACGGCTCGTCGACCACCGCGCAGTCCGGGCGGTTCTCGAAGCTGCGCATCATGGCCGTCGAGATGTTGCGCGGTCCCGACCACATGGCGATCCGCACGGTCATGCCACGCCCGCGTCCTTGTCCTTCAGCGCCTCGTAGAGCGCGCGCAGGCGCGCGGTGAGCGGCCCGGGCAGGGTGGCCGGCAGCACGCGCCCGTCCACCTCGCGCACCGGCGTCAGCCCGCCGAAGGTGCCGGTGACGAAGGCCTCGTCGGCGGCGCGCAGGTCGTCCGGCGGGAAATGGCCCAGCTCGATGGGGATGCCGTTGGCCTCGCAGAGCGCGACGACATTGCCCCGCGTCACGCCGTTGAAGCAGAAATGGCCGGACGAGGTCCTGACCTTGCCCTCGCGCACCCAGAAGAGGTTGGTGGCGTTGCAGCTCGAGACGTGGCCGCCGGGGTCCAGCATGACCGCCTCGTCCGCCCCGGCGCGGATCGCCTCCAGCAGGGCGGTGATCAGGTTCAGCCGCGAGTGGCTGTTCAGCCGCATGTCGAACATGCTGGCCGGCGTGCAGACCACCGAGCAGGTGAACAGCGAAAGGCCCCGCGTCACGATCTCCGGGGCCGGGGTCTTGTACTCGGCGGCGATGACGATGGTGGGCTTGCCCAGCCAGTTGCGCGGGTCCTGGTTGGCCGCCTGCTTCTCGCCGCGGGTCACCATCAGCCGCAGGTGCGCGCCGTGCTCCATGCGGTTGGCCGCCAGCGTGCGCATCAGCTCCGCGGTCAACGCCTCGCGCGTCAGGCCGATGTCCAGCGCGATCGCCCCCAGCCCGGCGTAGAGCCGGTCGAGATGCGCCTCGAGGAACAGCAGGCGGCCCTTGTGCAGCCGCAGGCCCTCCCAGACGCCGTCGCCCAGCACGAAGCCCGCGTCGAACACCGAGACCTTGGCCTCGGCGCGCGGGACCAGGGCTCCGTTCAGATAGAGCAGAAGGTCCGCATTGCGCGGATCGGCGGCGAAATCCTGACTTCCGGCCATGGGGGAGTTCTAGGGGTGGGCCATGCGCGACGCCAACCCCAAAGCTTTCCCACCCCTCGGCTGGTCATCCTCCGGCTCATCCGAGGGAGCCATGAGCGCCGGGTGCGCGCGGCGCGGGCCGCTCCCTTCCGCCAGCACGGCGATCATGGGTGGCCGGGACAAGCTCGGCCATGACGAATTGATAGGGGAATGCAAGAGACCGCATCCATTTGGATGCTGGATAGCCCTGAACTCCATGGTTGATTGCGAGCTTGGGCCCTCTGGCAAGTCAAGGACGCGGCCTTGGGCCTTGCCTCAAACCACAGCTGCTTGAGTTGCCAGAGGGCCCAAGCAAAACTGGCCGCCATGGACTTAAGGCGCAGTCCGTCCACGGCGAATTGAGGAGGCGGACCATGACCCACGGCATCGGCGGATCGACGGCGCAGGCGGAACTCGCCGCGCTCGCGCCCTGGCCCACGCCCGCCCCCTCGATCACCGCCGCCGAGCGTGCGGAGCGCCTGGCCCGCGCGCGGCGGCTGCTGGCCGAGCTCGGCGCCGACGCCCTGATCGTCGGGGCGGGCGCCTCGCTGCGCTATTTCGCCGGCGTCGGCTGGAACGCCACCGAGCGCCTCGTGGCGATGATCCTGCCCAGCGAGGGCCGGCCCGCCATGATCTGCCCGCGCTTCGAGCTGGGGTCGCTGGAAGCCTCGCTCGGGATCGAGGCCGACATCGTGCTGTGGGAAGAGCACGAGAGCCCCTACGCGCTGGCGGCCGGCGTCCTGGCCGGGTTCGGCGCCAGGACGCTCGCCCTCGATCCGGCCCTGCCGTTCTTCATTGTGGACGGACTGCGACTGGCGGCGCCGGACCTGGCGCCGGTCAATGCCGCCCCTGTCATCGACGGCTGCCGGATGATCAAGTCGCCCGCCGAACTCGCCCTGATGAGCCAGGCCAAGGCCATGACGCTGGAGGTCCAGCGCCGCGCTGCGCGGATCCTGGCGGCCGGGATCACCACCACCGCCGTCCGCCGCTTCATCGATCAGGCGCACCGCGCGCTGGGCGCCGACGACGGCTCGTCCTTCTGCGCCGTGCAGTTCGGCGTGGCGAGCGCCTACCCGCACGGTCTGCCCGGCGAGCAGCGGCTGGCGGTCGGCGACATCGTGCTGATCGACACCGGCTGCAAGGTCCAGGGCTACAACTCGGACATCACCCGCACCTATGTGTTCGGCGAGGCGTCGCCCGAGCAGCGGCGGGTCTGGGAGATCGAGAAGCGCGCCCAGGCCGCGGCCTTCGCCGCCGTGAAGCCCGGCGTGCCGTGCGAGGAGATCGACGCCGTGGCGCGCCGCGTCCTGCAGGCCGAGGGCTTCGGCCCGGACTACGCCCTGCCCGGCCTGCCGCACCGCACCGGCCACGGCATCGGCCTTTCCATCCACGAGGCGCCCTACCTGGTGCGCGGCGACCGCACCCCGCTGGCGCCGGGCATGTGCTTTTCCAACGAGCCGATGATCGTCGTGCCCGACGCCTTCGGCGTGCGCCTGGAGGACCACTTCCACGTCACCGCCGAGGGCGCGGCCTGGTTCACCGAGCCACAGCCCAGTCTGGACGCGCCGTTCGGCGAGACGGACTGAACCCAGGTCCTTCCCCAGCGCGGAGCGCGATCGAGGGGGAGGTGGATCGCGGCCTCAGGCCGCGGCCCAGGCGCGAGGGTCCAGCGCGTCGGGATCGTCCAGCGCCATCTCGTCCCAGTCGAGGTCCGGCGGCGGGCTCATGGCGGCGGCCACCACGGCGGACATCTCGGCGGCCGAGGCCACGCCTACCAGGACGCAGGAGGCTTCCGGCCGCGAGAGGGCGAAGCCCAGGGCGGCCTGCAACGGGTCCGAGCGGCCCTCGGCGATCAGACGGCGCGCGCGGCTGATCCGGCCGGCGGCGGCCTTCAGGTGGTGGGGCGCGCGGTCGGGCGGCAGGAACAGCAGGCCGTTCAGGAAGATCGAGCGCAGATGCACCTCGATCCCCATGCCGGCCAGCTCGGCGAGCGTGCCGTCGATCAGCAGGCGCTGGTCGAGCAGCGAGGCCGGCGCCTGAACCAAGTCCGGCTTGAACCGGCGCGCCAGGCCGACCGGATCGTCCGAGGCGTAGACCGAGACGCCGATCTTCTGGCAGAGGCCCTCGTCGCGCAGCTTGCGCAGGCGGTCCCAGAGTTCGGGACCGTGATGGCTGAAAAGGTCGGTGGCCGAGGGCGCCAGGATGGCGTCCACCGAACCCACGCCCAGGCGGGCGAGCTGCCCGCGGATCTCGGCCTCCACCAGGTCGGCGCCGCGGTCGGGGCGCACGGTGGTGACGGTCAGGCGGAAAGGTTGCGGCTTGGGCAGCACCTGGCCCAGGGTCATTTCGGCGGCGCTGGGGTGGCGGCCGACCTCCAGGACGTCCACGCCGGAGCGCGCGGCGATCGCCAGAATCTCGCGGGCTTCGGCGTCGCGCGGCCGGCCACGGGCGCCCGCCTGCTGGTCGAGGCCGAACTGCCCGGACCCAAGGCCCAGCTTGTTGATCGGAGACGTCATGTCAGAAGGGCGGCTTTGACCAGTTCCTATGAGCGCCCATCTTTGCCCTATGATGCCTAAGAAGCCGTATCCAGGACCTTTCCAGGGGGTAAATTTTGACTGAGCGCCAGCCCCTGCCCGACTGGCCCCTGTTCGGCATGACCGGCGACGTGCGGCCCACCCTGCGGCAGGTGCGCGACGCCGGCCAGGCCTGCACGCTGGCGACCCTCATCTCCGTGGACGGCGGCGGCCCGCGGCCGGAGGGGACCCAGATGGTCTTCGCCCCGGGGGTCACGGCGGGGTATTTCTCCGGCGGCTGCGTGGAATCCGACGTCGCCGACCACGCTTTCGCCTGCCTGGCCGACGGCGAGCCCAGGACCCTGGTCTATGGCGAAGGCAGCCCCTGGCCGGACATCCGCCTGCTGTGCGGGGCGCGGATCGAGATCTTCCTGGAACGCGTGGCCCCAGACGATGCGGCGCTCGTCGAACTGTTGTCCGCCCACGTCGAGCGGCGGCCGGTGGTCTGGGTGAGCGACGGCTACGCCCGCCAGTGCGCCGAGGGGCTGTCGCCCTGGCCGGAGGCCGCCGTCGTGCGGCGCCACGAGCCGACGCCGCGGCTGATCGTGGTGGGCGGCGACCCCACGGCGCTGGCCATCGCCCAGCTGGGCGCCCAGGCCGAATTCGAGATCACGCTCGTCCGGCCCAAGGGCCCGTCGGCCGCCCCGCCCATCGCGGGTGTGGGCTACAGCCGCGCGGAGCCCGCCGAGGCCTTCGACGCCATCGGGGTCGACCCCTGGACCGCCATCGCCATCGCCACCCATGACCTGGAGACCGACCGCGCCGCCCTGCGCGCGGCCCTGCCCTCGACCGCCGGCTACGTCGGCCTCCTGGGCGCCCGGCGGCGGATCGCCGACCGGCTGGCCCCCCTCAGGGCCGAGGGCGCGCCCGACAGCGCCTTCGAGAAGCTGCACGCCCCCATCGGCATCGACATCGGCGGCAAGGCGCCGTGGGAGGTCGCCGTCTCGGTGATCGGCGAGATCGTCGCCCTGCGCTACGCACGCGCGAGCGGCAGCACCTCGACGACGGTCCCCGCCGCGGCCGCCGCGGCCCCCGGCAGCCGGCGCAGCAGCGCGTCGGAGGCCGCGAAGACGCTGATCAGCGACGAGTCCTGATCGCGATAGGGCCGCACGCTCACCCCACCCTCGTCATGGCCGAGCTTGGCCCGCATCCAGTGTTCGCGCCCGCCGTTGGCCGGCAGGTCCGCCGCCAGCCGCGCAGTGGTCGTCGCAGGCTCGCTCGCCGCGCCCTGGTAAGCATTGATGATCGGCCGCAGGAACATCTCGGCGCAGACGAAGGCCGAAGCCGGATTTCCCGGCAACCCCAGCAGCCGCCGACCGTCGGCCAGCACCCCGAAGAAGGTGGGCTTGCCCGGCCGGACGTTGACGCTCTCGACCCGCAGCGACAGGCCCAGCGCCTGGGCCGCGGCGCGCACCAGATCGTGGTCGCCCACCGAGGCGCCGCCCACGGTCACCACCAGCTCGGCCTCGGCGGCGCGCAGGGCCTCGATCACCGCCTCCAGGTCGTCGCGCACCGGCCGTGCGCGGATCGCCGTCCCGCCCCAGCCCTCGACCATCGCCGCCAGCGCCGGGGCCCCGCTGTCGTAGATCTGGAACGGCCCGGGCGTCCCCGGCGCCTCGACGATCTCCTCGCCGGTGGAGATGAGGGCTACGCGCGGCCGGGCTTGGACCGCCACCTCCGCCCGCCCCGCCGAGGCCGCCAGCGACAGCCGCCATGGGTCCACCCGCACGCCGCGTTCCAGCAGGACGGCGCCCGCCTGGAAATCCCCGCCCGCCGGGCGAATGAAGTGGCCGGCCTCGACGCCCGGCACGCTGACGGTTTCCCCGTCTCGCGTGGCGTCTTCCTGGATGACCATGGCGTCGCAGCCCGCCGGCAGGGCTGCGCCGGTGAAGATCCGCACCGCCTCGCCCACCCCGACCTGGCCTTCATGGCCGTGGCCCGCCGCGCTCTCGCCCACGATCCGCAAGGTCCCCGGCGTGTCCGCCGCGCGAACCGCCCAGCCGTCCATCGCCGAGGCCGCGAACGGCGGCTGGTCGCGCACCGCGGCCACGTCCTCGGCCAGCACGCGGCCGACGGATTTCGCGAGCGGGACGGTCTCGGCGCCCAGGGGCGCGATCTCCGCCAGCATCCGGGCCCGGGCGTCGTCGACGGCGAGGAGTTTCATGGCGGCATCAAACCCAATCTCGCGCGGCCTTCAACCGAAGAGAAGGCGTCCACGAACCCCACGAACGGGTTCCCGCCTGGAGACTCCGCGCAGCGGAGGCTCAGTCATCTTGAACCGCGGAATACGCGGAAAGCGCGGAAAGCGCCGCGTTCTTCCGTGCTTTCCGCGTCTTCCGCGGTTCTAAATTGGAAGGCGCCCGCTGCGCGGGCCTTTCAGGACCTGACGCCTTCGTGGGGTTCGTGGACGAAAATGGCGCCGGGGACTGAGCGGCTAGGTCGAAGACCAGTCCCCGCTCTTGCCCCCGGTCTTGCTCACCAGGCGCACGGCCTCGATGACCATGCCCTTCTCGGCGGCCTTCAGCATGTCGTAGAGGGTCAGGCAGGCGACCGAGACCGCGGTCAGGGCCTCCATCTCGACCCCGGTCGGACCCGTGGTCTTGACCCGCGCGGTCACCGAAAGCCCGCCGTCCGCCGCCGCCACCCGGACCTCGGCCTTGGAGAGCGCCAGCGGGTGGCAGAGCGGGATCAGGTCCGAGGTCTTCTTCGCCGCCATGACGCCGGCGATCTCGGCCACGGCGCGCACGTCGCCCTTCCTGCCCTCGCCGGAGAGCGCCAGGGCCCGCGTCGCCGGGCTCATCCGCACGAACCCCTCGGCCACCGCCTCACGGGCCGTGGCGGCTTTGTCGGAGACGTCGACCATCCGCGCGCGGCCGGTCTCGTCGAGGTGGGTGAGCTTGCTCACGCCTCCAGCACTCCCCTATTGCTCAAGAAGTCGGGGCATCAGCTCGACCATGTTGCAGGGGCCGTGCCGGCTGTCGAGCTGGGCGGAGATCACCTTGTCCCAGCCGTCCTTCACCGCCCCGTTGGAGCCCGGCAGGCAGAAGACGAAGCCCCCGCCGACGATCCCGGCGGTCGCGCGGCTCTGCAGGGTCGAGAGCCCCACGGACTGGTAGCTGACCATGTGGAAGACCACAGAGAAGCCATCGAGCTTCTTGTCGAACAGCGGCTCGACCGCCTCTGGCGTCACGTCGCGGCCGGTGATGCCGGTGCCCCCGGTGGTGACGATCGCCTCGACGAAGCCCGAGGCCACCCAGCCTTCGATCTTCTCGCGGATTTCCATGATGGAGTCCTTGCAGATCGCCTTGTCGACCAGCTCGTGGCCCGCCGCCTTCACCCGCTCGGCCAGCACGTGGCCGGAGGTGTCGCTCTCCTCGTCGCGGGTGTCGGAGATGGTCAGGACCGCGATCCGCACGGGCTTGATGGCCTGTTTCTCGTCGATCCGGCCGCCGGGGGTGAGGACTGGGGCGTTCATGGTGGGCTCCTTCTTCGCTCCCTTCTAGAACGCCGCCCGCGCCAGGGGGAGAGGTGGTCGAGGCGCGCATCGTCAGATGCCACCGGCCCTTAAGTCTCATGGATGATGCGAGCCAAGGCAAACTGGCCGCCATGAGATTTAAGCCGCGGTTTGCCGGTTTCCCTCAGGATGACGAGGGAGAGTGGGTACAGACCCTTGGGTTCAGCCGCCCTTCGGCTCGTCCCACCGCTTGAGGTCCGCGTGATCCTCCGCCCGCGGCTCCACCCATCGCGCGCCGTCCGGGCCGTGTTCCTTCTTCCAGAAGGGCGCCTTGGACTTCAGGTAGTCCATCAGGAAGTCGCAAGCCTCGAAGGCCGCGCGGCGGTGGCGGGCGGCGGTGGCCACGAACACCACCGGCTCGCCCGGCGCGATCTTCCCGACCCGGTGCAGGATGGCGAAGTCGTCGAGGCCGAAGCGGGCCTTGGCCTGGCCGGCGATCTTGCCGATCTCGGCCTCCGTGAAGCCGGGATAGGCCTCCAGCTCCAGGGCGACCGTCGCGCCCGCCTCGGCCCGGGCGATGCCGGTGAAGGTCGCCACCGCGCCCACCTCCGAGCGGTCCCGGCAGAAGTCGCCGAGCAGCTCGCCCGGGTCGAACGGATCGAAGGTCAGCCGGACGCTCATCCGCCGCGCCCTTCAGCCGCCGCTCATCGGCGGTAGGAAGGCGACCTCGGTCGCCGCATTCAGGGGCGCGTCGCCGCGCACGATCACCTGGTCCAGCGCCACCTGCACGCCGGGGCCGGCGAGCGCCTCGCCGAGGCTTGTGTCTTCTTTCGACAGCCGGGTCCGTAGAGCCGACAGGAACGGACTGTCGACCTGCCGCTCGCGCCAGCCGGCGACGTCGCTCAGGCGCCCGAACAGCAGCACGCGGGCCACGGCGCTCAGCCCCCGGTCGTCGACATGTGCCGGGCCACGGCGGGCGCCGAGGCGCGTGCAATGTGGAAGTCGTGGCCCTTGGGCTTGGCGTCGACGGCCTCGCGGATCGCCGCGACGAGGCCCGCGTCGTCCGCCCCGCCGCGGATCACCGCGCGCAGGTCCGAGGCGTCCTCCTGGCCCAGGCAGGTGTGCAGGGTCCCGGTGCAGGTCAACCGCACGCGGTTGCAGGCCTCGCAGAAATTGTGGCTGAGCGGGGTGATGAATCCCAGCCGCCCGCCGGTCTCGGCCACCGCCACATAGCGCGCCGGTCCGCCGGTGGAGAGCGGCAGGTCGGTGAACGTCCAGAAGCTCTCCAGCTCGGCCCGCAGGCGGGTGAGCGACAGGTACTGGTCGGTGCGGTCGGCCTCGACCTCGCCCATCGGCATGGTCTCGATCAGGGTCACGTCGCGGCCCAGGCCGTGCGCCCAGCGGATAAGGTCCGGCAGCTCGGCGGCGTTGTCGTCCTTCAGCGCCACGGCGTTGATCTTGACCTTCAACCCGGCGGCCTGGGCGGCGTCCATCCCGGCCTGCACCCTGGCCAGGTCGCCGCCGCGGGTGAGCGTGCGGAAGAGGTCGGGCTTCAGCGTGTCCAGCGAGACGTTGACGCGCTTGACCCCGGCGTCGGCCAACTGGTCCGCGAACCGCGCGAGCTGGGTGCCGTTGGTGGTCAGCGTGATCTCGTCCAGGGCGCCGGATTTCAGATGCCGCCCCAGGCCCGCGATCAGGCCCATCACGCCCTTGCGCACCAGCGGCTCGCCGCCGGTGATCCTGAGCTTGCGCGTCCCCAGCCCCACGAAGGCCGTCGCGATCCGGTCCAGCTCCTCCAGCGTCAGCACTTCGGCCTTCGGCAGGAAGACCATGTGCTCGTTCATGCAATAGACGCAGCGCAGGTCGCAGCGGTCGGTGACCGAGACCCTTAAGTAGGTCACGGTGCGTCCGAAGCTGTCGGTCAGCGCGCCGGCGGGTGCGCTGGACCCTTGCGGCGAAGGGGCGTCATAGGGCGTCATGCAGCGCTGAACATAGAGAGGAACAGGCCTTGGCGACAGGCCCTGCCTTCGAAGCCGTGGTCCTGGCCGCGGGTTCCGGGTCGCGCTTCGGCGGCGGCAAGCTGCTGGCGGCCTGGGATGCGGGCGTCCTGCTGGAGGGCGCGCTGGCCGCCGCCTTCGCCGCGCCGGTGCGCAGCGTGACGGTGGTGATCGGCGCCGACGCCGAGGCCGTGGCCGCCGCGGCGCGGGACTTCGACCCCCGCGCGCTGATCGTCTACGCCGCAGACTATGTCGAGGGGATGAGCGCGTCCCTGCGCGCCGGGATCGCCAGCCTGCCCGCCGACGCCGACGCAGCCTTCGTCTTCCTGGGCGACATGCCCCGCGTGCCGACCGAGGTGCTCCATCGGATGGCGCAGGCGGTGGCGGACGGCGCGGCCGCCGCGGCGCCGGTCTTCGAAGGCCGGCGCGGCAACCCGGTCCTGCTGGCTCGCAGCCTCTTCCCCCAGCTCCTGGCGCTCACCGGCGACGCCGGCGCCCGCGGCGTCCTGCAGGCGTTGGGCGACAGGCTCGCCCTGGTGGAAGCCCCCGACGACGGGGTGCTGTTCGACGTCGACCGGATCAGCGACCTGAGAGGCAAGAGATAACCGTCATCCCGCGGGTGGGTGCGCGACCGTGGGATGACCGGCGCGGGGAGGTCAGACGGGCGCCCGCGCCGCCAGGGCCAGGTCGTCGGCGTGCACCAGGGGCCCGCTGGTGTAGCCGAGCGCCGCCTCGATCGCCTCGCTCTTCAGGCCGCAGATCCGCGTGGCGTCCTCGGCCTCGTAGCGGACGATGCCGCGCGCGATCTCGTGGCCGGCCTCGTCGCGGATCACCACGGCGTCGCCCTTGTCGAAGCGGCCCTCGGCGCGCCGGACCCCGGCCGCCAGCAGGCTCTTGCCGCGCCGCACGGCCTCGGCCGCGCCCGCGTCCACCACCAGGGCGCCGGCCGGGGCGAGCGAGCCCGCGATCCAGCTCTTGTAGGCCTGCGCCGGTGTGGTCGAGGCCTCGATCACCGTCGCCCGCTCGCCGTCCTCCACCGCCTGCAGCGGCGAGGGCCGGTGGCCGAGCGTGATCACCGTCGCGCAGCCCGCCGCCGCGGCGATCTTCGCGGCCGCCAGCTTGGTGGCCATGCCGCCGGTCCCGACGCCGGCGCCCAGATTGGCGCCGCCGGCCATGGCCTCGATCTGCGGGGTGAGCCGCGCCACACGGGCCAGGTGCTGGGCGGCCGGGTCGCGCCGAGGGTCGGCGGTGTAGAGCCCGTCGATGTCGGAGAGCAGGACCAGGACGTCGGCGCCGATCATCTGGGCGACGCGGGCGGCCAGGCGGTCGTTGTCGCCATACCGGATTTCCTCGGTCACCACCGTGTCGTTCTCGTTGACGACGGGCACGACGCCGAGCGCCAGGAGGGTCTCGACGGTGGCGCGCGCGTTCAGCCAGCGGCGGCGCACCTCGGTGTCGTCGCGGGTCAGCAGGATCTGGGCGGCATGGAGGGCGTGGGGCTCCAGCGCCTCTTCCCAGGCGCGCATCAGGGCCGACTGGCCGGCGGCCGCGGCGGCCTGTTTTTCGGACAGGGTCAAGGCGCGTTTCGCCAGGTTCAGGCGGCGGCGGCCGAGCGCCACGGCGCCGGAGGAAACCACCAGCACCTGCTGGCCGCGGGCGCGCAGGCGGGCCACGTCGGCGGCGAAGGCGGCGAGCCAGTGGCGGTCGGCGCCGTCCTGACCGACCAGCAGGGCCGAGCCGACCTTGACGACGATCCGCCGCGCGGCCGCCAGGCCCGTCACGGGGCCCAGTCCTCGGGGGCCTGGCCGCTGGCCTCCAGCGCATCGGCGGCCTCCTCGCCCTTGCGCCGGCGGACCAGGGCGTAGGCCTCGCGCAGCAGCTCGGTGACGCCTTCGCCGGAGACGCCGGAGACCTGCCAGACCTTGGCGCCCGACGCCTTGGCCAGCGCCTTGGCCTTGGCCTTGCGGCTAGGGGCGTCCAGCGCGTCCACCTTGGAGAGCGCCAGCAGCTCGACCTTGTCGCCCAGCTCGTCGCCGTAGGTCTCGAGCTCGTGGCGCACCGTCTTCCAGGCGAGGGCGACGTCGTCCTGCGTGCCGTCCACCAGGTGGATCAGGGTCGCGGTGCGCTCCACGTGGCCCAGGAAGCGCACCCCCAGGCCCGCGCCCCCGCTCGCGCCCTCGATCAGGCCCGGGATGTCGGCCAGGATGAACCGCTCGCCGACCGACAGGTCCACCATGCCGAGGTTGGGGGCGAGCGTCGTGAACGGATAGTCGGCGATCTTCGGCTTGGCGGCCGAGGCGGCGGCCAGGAAGGTCGACTTGCCGGCGTTCGGCAGGCCCACCAGCCCCACGTCGGCGATCAGCTTCAGGCGCAGCCAGATCCACTGCTCCTCGCCCTCCTGGCCGGGGTTGGCGTGCATCGGCGCCTGGTTCACCGGGCCCTTGAAATAGGTGTTGCCGAAGCCGCCGTTGCCGCCCTTCAGCAGGCGCACCCGCTTGCCCGCGGTATCGAGGTCGAGCAGCAGGGTCTCCTTGTCCTCGGCGAACACCTGGGTGCCCACCGGGACCCTCAGGGTGGCGTCGGCGCCGTTGGCCCCGTGGCGGTTGCGGCCCATGCCGTGGACGCCGGTCTCGGCCTTGAAGTGCTGGTGGTAGCGGAAGTCGATCAGGGTGTTCAGCCCCTCGACCGCCTCGATCCAGACGTCGCCGCCCTTGCCCCCGTCGCCGCCATCCGGGCCGCCGTACTCGATGTACTTCTCCCGCCGGAAGGACACGGCCCCGCCGCCTCCGTTGCCGGAGCGGATGTAGATCTTGCACTCGTCGAGGAACTTCATGTCACGCGGGCCTTAGCACGAACGGCCGAGGGGCGGCAGCGCCCCCTCCACCCTTCGGGTCCCCCTCCCCCGCGGGCGGGGGAGGTTATGAGCGCACTCAACCTCACCCGTGAAACGGGGGAGGGGGACCGCGAAGCGGTGGAGGGGGCGCTGCGGACGCACCTCACGCCAGCCACACCATCATCCGGGTGGGCACGTCGTCGCGGCCGCGGGCTCTCGACGGCCGGCGTTCGATGTCGCCGGTGTAGAGGAAGCCCGCCTTGCAGAGCACCTGGCCGGAGGCCGGGTTGTCGGCGAAGTGGCCGGCCACCACGACGTTGCGGCGCCAGTCGCGCTTCACCCACTTCAGGGCGCCGCGCACGGCTTCGGTGGCGTAGCCGCGGTTCCAGAACGGGCGGCCGAGCCAGTAGCCGATCTCCGGCCGCTCGCCGGGCATCAGGCCCACCACACCGACCACGCCGAAGGCCGCGTGCTCGATGACCCAGGCGGCCTCGCGGCCCCAGTCGGCCATCTGCTTGCGCGCGATCCAGGCCTCAGCGTCGGCCAGGCCGTACGGATGGGGGATATCGCCGGTCATGCCGGCGACGTTGATGTCGCCGCAATAGGTGGCGATCGCGGCGGCGTCGGTCGCCACCGGCCCGCGAAGGATCAGCCGTTCCGTGGAGACCACGGGGGTCACTTCAACTGCGCACATGTCCTACCTCCCGGCCCTCTTCAAGGGGCCCAAAACGAAAGCGGGGAGCCCGGCTGTCCGGACTCCCCGCTTGGGTTCGTCTGTCCGGTTCAGCCCGTAGGGCGAACCGGAGAAAGAGGCGGTTCGCCTACTTGGTGTTGGTGTTCTCGTTGGCCATGACCACGTTCACGTAGGTGCGGTCGTCCCGCTTGGTCGTGAACTGGACCGCGCCCGTGGCGGTGGCGAACAGGGTGTGGTCGCGACCAAGACCCACGTTGTCGCCCGGCCAGAACTTGGTGCCGCGCTGCCGCACGAGGATGTTGCCGGCGAGCACGTTTTCGCCGCCGAACTTCTTCACGCCGAGACGCTGGCCGGCGGAGTCGCGCCCGTTGCGCGAGGAGCCGCCTGATTTCTTGTGAGCCATGGTGCTCTCCTAAACCTGCTTACGCGGACGCCTTACTTGGCGCCCTTGTCCTTCTTCGGAGCCGCGGCGGCCTTCTTCGGCGCAGCGGCCTTCTTGTCCGCGGCGGGCGCGGCGGCCTTCTTCGGGGCGGCCTCGGCCTTGGCGGCCGGCTTCGCAGCCGCCTTGGCGGGCGCCGCCTTCTTCTCGGTGGCGGGCTTGGCCTCGGCCTTGGGGGCCGCGGCCTTCGGAGCCGGCGCGGCCTTGGCCGCGGGCTTCGGGGCGGCCTTGGCAGCGGCCTTCGCCTCGGGGACCGGCACGTTGGTCTGCGCGGTCTTGGCGGCGGCCTTCACCTCGGCCTCGGCGGCCTTAGGAGCGGCGGCCTTCTTCACCGGCGCGGCCTTGGCGGTCCCGGCGCCCTTGCGGGGCGTCTGGATCTTCGAGGCGGCGTAGGCGGCGGCCTGGGCTTCCGGGCTCTCATAGGTCAGGCCGCGGGCGCGCGCGTCGAGCTCGCCCTTCGGCGTCAGGTCGACCTTGCCGTCCCACTTGGTTTCCTTGCCGTCGGCGCCGGTGATGCCGACCACGCGCAGCGCGGTCTCGTGCTGGCGGTGGCCGCGCGTGCGGCGATAGCCCTGGCGGCGGATCTTCTTGAAGATCTTGACCTTCTCGCCCTTGCGGGTCTCGACCAGGGTCGCCGACACGGACGCGCCCTTCACGGTCGGCGAGCCGATCACCACCGCGTCGCCCTCGCCCACCATGAGCACGTCGCCGAACGAGACGTTCGCGCCGGGCTCGCCAACGAGCTTCTCAACGACCATCAGATCGCCGGGGGAGACCCGGTACTGCTTGCCGCCGGTCTTGATCACCGCGTACATCGTTCGCGCCTTCAAAATCACTGTGTATGTGCAAAACGGAATGCGCCCGCGAGATGGCCCGCGGGCGAGAGCGGCGGACTTATACGCAAGGGGAGCGGGGTGTCAACGAAAGGGTGGGGGATTATCCGGGGCAAAGATGGCCGATTTCACCGGCTGACGCTGAGGAGGCCATCGCATTCATCCGCGACCTCGGCAACGCCATCTACAAGGTTGTCAAATGACTGCTGCGTCCTAAGGGCGAACCTCGCCCACACCTCCCCCTAAGACCCATGGCGGCCAGTTTGCCTGCCCCTGGAGGTTGCTCAAGGACGAGGGCGAACGCCCTCGCCGCGTCGCGGCGCGCCGAAGAGCGCGTCCTTGACCAACCTCCAGGGGCAGGCTCGCATCATCCATGGGTTTCAGGGGCGGTCAGCCATCTGAAGATGGCTGGGCTCGCGCCCACGTGGCGTGACGTCATCCCACGAAGGCGGGTCGGCCTGGCCGCCAGCGGCGCAGGTCGCCGCGGGTGGGGAGCACCGGGTCGCGCCAGAGGTCGCGCAGCATCTCGCCGCCGGCGAGGCGGCCGAGGACCCGTCGGGCCAGGGCCTCGTCATAGGGGAGGGCGCGGAAGCGGCTGGCCATCGGCCGGGAGGACACCGCGAGACCGGCGGTTTCCTGGAACAAGAAGTGAATATGAAGGCGGACGGCGGGACTGGACTCCCGCCGCCCTGAGACGCTGAGGCCGGAGCCGTGGTTTGGACGGTTCGGCCGGGCGCCCTGCCCTACTATCTATAGGGCCGGAGGCCCCGGCGGTATTCGGCAGAACGCTTAGGGGCAAGTACGCAGAAACGTGGTGAAGAGAGGGGCGGGCGACGAAGCTGTACGCCTCGCCGCCCGGATCGAGGTGTCCGCCGGAGCCGGTGGTTGCGGGAGCGGTTCGGCCTGACCTCGGATCGGGAAGCTAGGGTGCGTCGCGCACGGCCGGTATTCCGCGAAAACCCCTAGGCGGAACTACGGACTGGCCGAATCGCTTCGACGCGCGGCGGGCGGTACGGCTAAGCTCGCCCCCGGGGCGCCTGCGGGGGCGCCTTTGGGGGAAGACCGCCATGACCAACCGGGAAATGACCACGCTCGCCTTGCTCGGGTTCGGGATCTGGCTGTCGGGGGCGGCGATGTTCCGCCTCGGCGGCGCCCTGATGTTCGAGACCCGACCCTGGGTGCTGGCGGCGAGCGGCGCGGGCATCGCGCTCAGCGTCTGCCTGCTGCTCTCCAGCATCATGGGCTGGCGCAAGGTCCCGGCCGCCCAGGCGGTGACCGCCGCGGTGGTGATGACCCTGCCGGGCCTGTTCGGCGACGTGGCCTATATCCTGGCCTTCCACGAGATCACCGGCCTGTCGCCCGCCACCGCCGGCCCCTACGCCGCCGTGGTGGTCTTCGGGACGGCGGCGCTGATGGCCTATGCGCTGTGGCTGGCGCGGCCGCGGGCCGCCCCGTAGCGCGGGATTGGCGCCGCCGCGTCCGGCGCTACCATCCCGTCCATGCCGACTCACCCGCAGCGCGCCGACTCCGCCCCAGACATCACCCCGGACGCCGCCGAGCGGCGGCTCACCGACACCCTGGACGCCAAGCTGGCCGAGCTGACGGCGCGGGGCCTGGAGGTGCAGTGGATCGAATCCTGCCGCGACGACCTGACCCGGCTGGTCGCCGAGGGCGGCGAGGCGGCCATCCGGCTGGACCCCGATCCCGCCGTCGACCGGGCCTGGTACGGCGAGGTGGAGATCCGCCACACCGCGACGCGCGACATGACCTGGATCTTCGTGCGCGGCGAGGTCGCCTCGGGCGAGGTCAGCGCCCATGTGATCGGGCCCCCGGCCGCCTGAGCGCCGATCCGCGACGAAGCGCCCCAAGGGGTCGTCCTTAACGGTCCTTTCGCGTTTGCGTGGGATGCATGTGCCGGTAGGGCCGCGCGACGCGGCGCCCCCAGACCGGACGATCGCAAGTGGCGGGTTCCAACGAGCGCATCTACCGCAGCCTCCGGGGTCTCGAAAAAACGGCCTCGACGAGCCGCGTGCTGAACCTGGCGGCGCTGGCGGTCCGGCACACCGGCAATCCCGAACACATGGCCGCGCCGCTGTTCAAGAGCCCGGTCCTGAACGGCTCGGTGGTGCTGAAGCACCGGCTGCGCATGGACGAGGCCGAGCTGTTCGACGGCCTGACCCGCACCGCCACCAAGATCATCGTGCCCTTCGACAAGTCCGAGCTGGCGCTCGGCGGACGCACGGTGTTCGTCGGCGAGAAGGGCTGGCTGCCGATCCTGACCGAGCTGCGCGGCGGGGCCGACGAGCTGATCCGCGACGTCGAGATCCTGGAAGCCATCGACCAGCTGCCCTCGCTCGACCCCTTCCTGCTGCGCGAGCACATGAAGCGCCGCGGCTTCGAGGTCAGCCCCACCCATTTCGACATCTCGCCCGGCGACGCCGACAAGATGCAGCGCTTCGTGGGCGGCGAGATCGCGCGCCTGATCGAGCTGGCCTACGGCGGCGCGGGCTCCGGCGGCGCCACCAGTCGCCTGGTCGAGGCGCTGTTGTCGTCGAAGACCGACGAGCGCCTGGAGCCCCTGCGGCTGACCCTGCAGCTGGAGGGCGAGAGCTACAAGGAAGGCATCTTCAGCTGGAAGGGCTTCCTCTATTACAAGTGGGTGCTGAACAGCCTCTGGCCGAAGCTCAAGGAAGTGCTGATCGAGGTCATGAAGCTGCGGGTCATCGGCCCGCGCGACCGCGACCTGATGGTGCTGATCGACGAGATGAAGCTGCGCCTGCGCGCCGCCATGGAGGGCCAGGTCAAGGCGGTGATGGGCTATCTGAAGACCTACGACTCGGTCTTCGCCCAGCTCACCGAAGGCAATGCGGTCGCCTTCCGCGACTTCCTGCTGGCCTCGCCGGAGATGTTCATGGCGCTGGGCGAAGGCGCCGGCACGCTCAGCCACGTGGCCACCTTCTGGCGCTACCGCTTCCCGCAGGGCAAGCCCTTGATGGCCCCGATGGGCGAGATCCTGGAACTGCTGCAGGACTTCGAGGCCGGCCTGGGCGCCGAGCCCCACCCGCTGAGCTACGCGGCGTAGCCCTTCCCTCCCCGCAACGGGGAGGGAAAGGAACCTTCCGCATCCGACCGGGCTTCCCCTTGCGCCATGGCCAAGCTGCATCTTCCGACGCCTGACGAACGCGCCGCCGTGCTGGGCGCGGCGCAGCGGCTGAAGATGACCCGCTCGGCCCACGCCTATGTGCGCGGCGCGACGCAGCGGTTCTACGAGTGGCTGGAGGCCAGCGGCGGCAAGATCCCGCAAGGGCCCTCGGTCTGGATCTGCGGCGACTGCCATTCCGGCAACCTGGGCCCGATCGCCAGCCCGCGCGGCCAGGTGGCGGTGCAGATCCGCGACCTCGACCAGACCGTGATCGGCAACCCGGCGCACGACCTGATCCGGCTGGGCCTGTCGCTGGCCACCGCCGCGCGGGGCTCCAACCTGCCGGGCGTCACTACCGCCCTGATGGTCGAGCAGATGGTCGAGGGCTATGAGGCCGGCCTGCAGGGCGAGACCCTGGCGCCCGACGAGGAGACCGCGCCCCGCGAGGTCCGCCGGGTGCTGAAGCAGGCCCTGAAGCGCCGCTGGAAGGACCTCGCCCGCGAGCGGACCCTGGACCCCCGGCCCTCGATCCCGCTCGGGAAGCGCTTCTGGCCGCTGTCGCCGGCCGAGCGGACGGCGCTGGAGGGCCTGACCGCGGGCGAGGGCCTGCGCCGCCTGGTCACCGCCCTGCAGCACCGGCCGAACGACGCGCCCATCTCCATGCTCGACGGCGCCTACTGGATGAAGGGCTGCAGCTCGCTGGGCCGGCTGCGCTTCGCCCTGCTGGTCGGCGTCGAGGGCGAGGACGGCGGCCAGGAGACCCTGCTCATCGACATCAAGGAGGCGGTGGCGGCCGCGGCCCCGGCGACGCCCGGCGCGAAGATGCCCGCCGACAACGCCAAGCGGGTGGTGGCCGGCGCGCGGGCGCTGTCGCCGTTCCTGGGGCGCCGCATGCTGGCCGGCCGGCTGCTGCGCCGCGCGGTGGTGATCCGCGAGCTGACCCCGCAGGACCTGAAGCTCGACATCGACAGGCTGAGCCGCGCCGAGGCGGTGCGCGCGGCGCACTACCTGGCCCTGGTGGTCGGCCGCGCCCACGCCCGCCAGATGGACGCCGCAACCAAGGCCGCCTGGCGGGCGGAGCTGGCCCGCAACCGGACAAAGACGCTGGACGCGCCCTTCTGGCTCTGGTCGGCGATCGTCGAACTGATCCAGAGCCACGAGGCGGCCTACCTCAACCACTGCCGCCTGCACGCCGCGGAGATCGCGGGCTAGGCGGCGCCGTGAACGCCTCTCCCCCGGGCGAAGCCGAGCGGGAGAGGAGTTACGCCACGTCGGCGGCGGCCTCTGGCGGGGCGTCGGCGATCACCCGGCCGATCTCCGCCAGCAGGGCGGTGGGCGAGATCGGCTTGGCGACCACGCCGTTCATGCCGGCCGCCAGGTATTCCGTACGCTGATGGACCATGACGTTGGCGGTCAGGCCGATGATCGGCACGCGCGCCGCGGGTCCGGGCAGGCCGCGGATGGCGCGGGTCGCCTCGACGCCGTCCATGTGCGGCATCTGGATGTCCATCAGGATCAGGTCGTGGGCGCCGCGCCTGGCGGCCTCCAGGCCCGCGACCCCGTCCTCGGCCTCCTCGACCGCCGCGCCCAGGCGCGTGAGCATGGTGCGGGCGACCAGGCGGTTGGTGGGGTTGTCCTCGACGAGCAGGATGCCGACGCCGTCGAGCAGGCCGTCCTCCACCGGCTCGGCCACCACCGTCCGGGCGGCCGGCGCCTCGAACGCGAGGCAGAAGGTCGAGCCCTCGCCCTCCTGGCTGCGGACGGAGATCTCGCCCCCCATCATGCGGGCCAGCGCCTCGGTGATCGACAGGCCCAGGCCGGTGCCCCCGAACCGGCGCGCGGTGTCGCCCTCGCCCTGGCGGAAGCGCTCGAAGAGATGGGTCTGGGCCTCCGGGCTCAGGCCGATGCCGGTGTCCTCGACCTCCAGGCGCACGCGGCGGCGGCCCTCGCCGGCGGGGACCACGGCCAGCCGCGCCTCCACGTGACCGCGGGCGGTGAATTTCAGCGCGTTGCCCAGGAGGTTGAACATGGCCTGGCGCACGCGCACCGGGTCGGCCTCGATCCACAGGTCCTCGCCGGTGACCTGCGCGCGCAGGTCGACCCGCTTGGCGCGGGCCTGGCCGGCGAGCAGGGCGATGACCCCCTCGAGGGTTTCGCCGATGTTCATCGGCTCGGGCGACAGCTCGAGCTGGCCGGCGTCGATCTTGGAGAAGTCCAGCACGTCGTTGAGCAGCTGCGACAGCATGCGTCCGCTGTCCTCGGCGTGGCGCATCAGCTCGCGCCCCTCGGGCGAGATCGGCTCGCGGTCCAGGAGATGCAGCGCCGAGAGGATGCCGTTCATCGGCGTGCGGATCTCGTGGCTGACGTTGGCCAGGAACTCGGCCTTGGCGCGGTTGGCGGCCTCCGCCTCGGCCTTGGCCTCCACCAGGGCCTCCTGCGCGGCCACCTGGTCGGTGACGTCGCGGCTGACCCCGATCAGGCCGATGGGGACGCCGTCCTGGAGGACCATCCGGCCGCTGGCCTGCAGCCACAGCCACCGGCCGTCCTTGTGGCGCACGCGGACGGTCACCGTTTGGGAGCGGGTCGGTTCGGCCAGCATCCGGACCAGGGACGCGGCGATCTTGGCCTCGTCGTCGGGATGGTGGTACTCGGCCTGCCGGGTTCCGACCAGTTCCTCGGGACGGTAGCCCAGCATCGCAAAGCAGCCCGGGGAGACGTACTGGCGGACGCCGTTGAGGTCGGTGCGGGTGATGACGTCGGTGACGTTCTCGGCGAGGATCTCGAAGTCCTGCAGGCTGGCGTCGACGCGCCGCCGCGACTGCTGGGCGGAAGGCGTCTCCAGGGCGCGGCCGACGCAGAACAGGGCGCTCAGCCCCAGCATCAGCCAGACCGGCAGCATCTGGCGCCAATCGCGGCCATCGGCCTGCACGATGGCGGCGAGCGCCGCCATCGAAGGCGCGGCCCCGGCGGCCAGGAAGACCCACGGCGCGCCATGGAACAGCAGGATCGCCACCGCGACCACGGTCACCGCCACCAACGCCCCGATGGCGTGGCCCATCGTCGCGCCGGAGGTCCAGATCAGCGCCGCCAGCGCGAGCCACCAGAGGTTTATGGCGGTGAAATAGGCGATGAAATTGGCCCGCTCGCGCCACCCGGCGGACCCACCGGCCAAGGCCGGGCGGGTCGCCGACCAGCCCCAGACCTCCAGCGCCACGGCGAGCGCCGCCCAGGCGGCGCAGACCGTGGCCGGCGCGATCAGCGCGGTCGCCGCCGCGCTCACCAGCGAAAGCACGATCTTGGTGGCCGACACCGGCCGCAGCATGCCCGCCGCCTCGTCCAGGCGCGCGGCCAGGGTCGGAGGCCTGGCGCCCTCCTGCCAGTGAACCGCCCGCGCCGACGGCGCAGGGATCCGGACATCGCCCTCGCGGCGGTGTTTGGGTTTCGTCGCGGCCAAGAAGAACGCCCCTCGCGAGCGCGACCATGGCGCGCCCTGTCGTGACGGAATCGGAAACGCGGGGTGCGACAAAATGGCCGGTTCGGCAAACGCCGTTAGGCCGGCCGCCAACTGGCCTCTGGCCGAAATTCGCCGCTCGGCGTAGCTTATGCGGCGAGGGACGGCTCTGGGAGCTGTCAAATGCGTAGTCTGGGGGCTGGCGGGGTGCTTCTCACCTTGGTCGGCGCGGCGGTTGCGGGACCGTCGTTTGGAGCAGGCTTGGAGGCATCGGCCTGGGCGATCACGCCCGAAGACACCGCATGCCACACCGATCTGGAACTGGTGGCCCGCTCCGGCGCGGTGGCCCCCATAGCGCTGATCTCCGACGGCGAGCACGTCGCCCTGCGTTTCGCCAAGGAGGGCGCGCCCACCCGGGCCTTCCTGCCGATCCGCATCGACGGCCGGCCGTTCTCCAACCTGGTGCAGAAGACCGGCGAAGAGGGCGTCGCCCTGATGGGCCTGAGCGACGAGACGCTGAACGCCATGCGCCACGGCAAGGCCCTGCAGATCGCCTGGCTCTCCGACGAGGCGGTCAGCGCCTCCCTGGCCGGCGCCGGCCAGGGGATCGCGGACCTGCGCACCTGCGGGGCGCAGGTCGCCGGCCAGCACCGCGTCCGCGAGGCCGAGCTGGAGGCGCAGCGCAGCCGCGCCGAGGCCGACGCCCGCGCCAGGGCGGTGGCCGACGAGCAGCTCGCCACGGCGCGCGCCCAGACCGCCGCGGCCGAGGCCGAACGCCAGCGGGCCGCCGCCCAGGCCGAGGAACTGGCCGCCCAGGCCGTCCAGCAGCGCGCCATGGCCGACCAGGCGCGCGAGCGCCTGCTGGCCGAACAGGACCGCCAGCGCGCGATCGAGGCCCAGCAGCGCTACTACTACGGCGAGCGCCCGCCGCCTCCGCCGCAGCCGGAGCCCGCGCCCTGGGGCTACTACCGGCCCTACTACTCGCCGCGGTAGAGCCGGCGTCCG